>ULVI01023555.1_pt1 | contig 12592 bp, 10 predicted proteins | sample 1959331 | NCBI WGS metagenome assembly ULVI01 (sample SAMEA4835782, study PRJEB28245) | human gut metagenome | biome: gut microbiome; material: fecal sample | place: Denmark | collected 2008 | reverse complement strand
CTGGAGCGGCAGGTATACTGGCTGTTGCTGCTGGATGGCAACGAGTACACCATCCCCAAGTGGCAGGTGCTGCCGCTGGTGGAGGCACTACGCAGCGGTATGCTTGTGCCTGAAAAAGAACCCCCTCGTGAGAATTGACCTCACGAGGGGGCTTATGTATGTAGCGTTATATGAGCAAGAATGTTTTTCTCGGAAATTGAACGACATGAAACTCAATACGCCATTCAATATCTTCTGCCGCCGGTTCAAAATGTAGCGCGGAGCAAACAGCGTGTAGATGTTCTTGAGCGTTCTTCCCGAACACAACTGCGGCTGGGCCAGCCGCGCCGCCGATAACACCGACACAGACAATACCGTTTCTGGCCTCCGGCGCATAGCTGTCAGCACATGGGGCGATTTCCAGAGGCCTGTCGCCCTCAGCACAATCGCAGATTGAAATATCATCATCTGGTTCAGGAGAAATGGTATAGCTCATGGCAGTAAAATGTGTCGGGTAGCACCAGCGATTCGAGTCAAACTGTTGTTGAGAAATCGCCTGTTCTTCCAACTCCTGCACAGTCAATGTGTATTCCGTTCCGCTGACCGGATGGGAGAAAGAAAACGAATCGCCGGGAGCGTACGTCTTGAAATGCGGGCCGGGTACGTGGCACGGCTGCTGCTCCATCGCAAGAGAAAGTGATTTTATTTCAGGGCGGCGTTTCCTGCCCCACGGATAAGACTCCCTGTAAATCATCCAGCCGTAGGAGTCGTCTAAGCCATAATGCGCGGCTGCTGCTTGCGCCACTTTCTCGTTTGCTACTCCATCTGGCAAACATGGAATGATGCCTACTGCACAACCGTGAGAAGACTGTAATGTCTTTCCGTTCAGCTTTATTTTGGCGCTGAAATCAAGGTCAAGCGGATTTTCCAGTTCCATCTGCATTTGCTGTTCCTGCGTAAAGTTTTCCGCTGAATCATTCTCAGTAGTCAGGTTCCATTTTGCTATGAATCTGCGGATGTCCTCCACCTCGGCACGCATACAGAAATCCACGACCAGCCCCTTGCTGCAAGAATACACCGCAGGGATAACCCAATGATGCCCCGCCCAGTCAAATTGCTTATTCAATTTGATTTCTGTCCCAGCACGGTCTCTTCCCGAATGCCCCCAGAAATTTCCCTCAAAGTAGACTTTCCATTCCGGAGCAGTCGGTTCTGCCGCAGGGTTCATATCAACATCGTAATAGTCCTCTGTATACTTGATTTTTCCGTAATCAAAGGATGCTTGTAGCTCTTTGAGATACGCCCACGGATGCTCCATCGGAGTCAAGTTCAGCCGTGCAGCGACTTCAGACAGCCGCACCTGTTGTGCTTGCGTTGGCGGGTTATTCCGCAAGAAGGCTTCAAATTGTGCTTCGTCCCACATCCAAGCCTGCTCCGGTGCCGCCACATCACCGCAAGCAAGAAGTAGCCGCAAAAAGTCTGCAAAATCTTTCGACAAAGGGTGAACAAAATCAGGCGCGGAGTTCATGGGACTGACAGCAAAGACCATACCACCAAATCCTCGTATAAAGCAAAAGTGGATGCCGTCCACGCCTGCCCAGCCAAATATAGAGGCACCCTTTGGCGTGCAGAAATAAGGGTTATTATCTTCACGACGTTCCACTCCCACAGGAGAGAGGTCAATTCCACTCCGCAAAAACTTCTGAAATGTTTTATCCATAATTGCCTCCCTGAATTTCCGTTCGCTAATTTTACAGTAATTATATACAAAGAAGCGTTGCAGCACAAGGGTTTCAAGTTAAAATGCTTTGTAAAAGCCTCGTGAGAATTACTCTCACGAGGCTTTCTGTCATTTGGAATTGTACTCCCGCAGAATGTTTTGAGCAATGAGGGCGATTCTGTCCTCCACGCTCATAGAGGCGTAGGACTCAGACACGGGAGGCGTTTCCATCCGCACGAACTCCTCACAGAACCGTACCGCCATCGCCTCAACGGTGGTGCCAAATTTGGCGCACAGCGTGGCCATTTGCTCGTACAGGGCGGTTTCCATGTCAATCCGTACATCTGCCATTGCCATGTTACTCCACCTCCTGCTCTTCTGCCGCAAAATCCTCATTCTGCAACGGGCATTCATCGTTGTCATCGTCCTCACGGACATAGTTGCTGAAGGCCAGCAGCGAGTCTTCCTGCGGCGCAAACTCCGGCTTCATAGAGCAGACCGTTTCACAGTGTACCTTCGGCTTCGAGAACGAAAGGAACGACATATATCCCATCGCGTGAGGCGGCTTGTTGTAAGAAGGCTCCTCGGCAACAGGGACGCTCTCCGTCTGCATCGTGTAGACAACGAGAGCCGCAACCTTGTCGCTGTAAAGAGCCCGCGCACGCAGCCGTTCAAAGCTGTACCCGTTCCCCATGCGGCTCATGTCCTCCACCATCCGGTTCAAGCCCTCCGTTACGGCATTGGTAAAGCGGCGGTTGGGTTCAAAGTAATTGAAGATTTCCTCGTGCCACTTCCTCGTGAGGGTGTTCTTGGCCGAACGAAGGTCGTCAAACAGCTCCGGCTCTACCTCGAACCGCTTCTTCCATGCCTCGATTTGACGGCAGCCAGAGGGCGGGATAAGCTCCGCCCATTCCTTGCAGTATGCCTCCGCCGTCCTGCGGTCAGGGGCGGTGTAGATGCGGTCAAAGCGTTCCTTGATAAGCCGCAGATGGTTGAACTCAGGGAAAGTCGCGCAGATATTTGCCATTGCGTTGATACGCCTCTCGCTCTTGGCGAGATTCTTGGCGTTGAACTTGAACAGATAGGTGTTCGTCTGGGCGAGGTTCCGCACCGCAATCATGCGCTTCTTTGCGCCGTCCTCCGGCTCCGCTTGGATGAGGGCGCCGATATAGGCCATGATTTTGCTGCGGGCTTTGGCGATTTTCTCATAGACGGACTGGCAGACATGGAACTTGTCCACGACGATGGCGGCATTGGGCAAGCACTCCTGCACATAAGTACGGTAGCCACAGGACATATCCATCGTTACGACCTCAATATTGGTGTCGTAGCCGACCATGCTCTCAATGGCTGCAATGACGGTATCCTTCTTGTTGTCGGGACACATCTCCAGCAGAACACGGTTTTCAATGTCTGTAAAAATGGCCCGCATATTATGGGCGATGTGCTTTTCATCAATGCCCAATACGCGGGGAGCAACAACGGGGTCACAGGATTCCTTTATCTCGCTGGAATACTCGTCAAAAATCTTGCCGATGGTGGTGTCGGAATAGCCGTATTTCAGGGCGACTGTACTCAGCGGCTTGGTAAACGCCTCATGTCTGATTTCGTCATAAAGCCGCCTTGTCAAATGCCGACTCTCCATAATGTCCGGCGATGGCGGGGAAAAGGACTTTCCGCATTCGCTACAGATGTACCGCTGCACCGTCAGGTCTATATCGACCTTCGTGCGTCCGCTGTTGACATCGTGAATGCGGCGCGGAGCCCCTGTTTGGCCGTGTGCGTGAACGGCGGTACTGCCGCAGAAACGGCATTTTCGGTTTCGGTAGTCCTCCACATGGCAGGAGAACAGTAAGTAAGGATGCCCTGCCTTGGGCTGATAGCAGGCATCTTCAATTATGCCGCGCAAAATCAGGTGCGGAATGGGAATGACCTCCTCCATATCATCCGGAGTCAGTCGAATGTGATTCACAGTCTTCATCGTGGTATACCTCTCAAATTCATCAAAAATAATGTGCCGGGGAAATGTATTCAAATAATTGATGAAGACTACGCTATTTACTTTTGGTATACCGTGTCCATAGAATAGCACAAATGTTCGCTCCGCGCAAGGGGGTTGCAAAAATTTTCTGTTTTCGGTAGATTTTGGAATAAAAATGATGAATTATGTTGCGAATTGAAAAATGTGTGCTATAATGAAAATGTCGAAGAATACAGAGAACTTCGATGAGAAACGGGCCCGTTTCTCATCCTTTGCCAAGGCAAAGGATGATTCTCTTCTGCACGCAGGCATGGATGAGGAATTGGCCGTCATTGGAAAGGATGGAGCACATGACGACCAGTAACGAACGCATTGCATCTACCGGCAAGAATATACAGGAAAAAGCCAATTTAATTTGGAATGTGGCAAACACCCTCTTTGGCGCGTTTAAGCCCCATGAGTACGGACTCGTTATCCTGCCGATGGCGGTCATCAAGCGGTTCCACGACTGCCTGCTGCCGACCCATCAGGCAGTGCTGGACAAGTACAAGGAGGTGCAGCACCTCGCCGTGAAGGAGGGCTTCCTCTGCGCCGCCTCTGGCTACCAGTTCTATAACATCAGCCCATTTACCTTCGAAACGCTGAAAGCGGACCCCGAAAACATCAATGAGAATTTCCGCGCTTTCCTGAACGGCTTTTCTGACAATGTGCAGGACATTTTGGCGCGGATGAACTTCCACGCCCAAATCGACCGCATGGAGGAGGCCGGTCTGCTGTATCAGGTTGTCGTGGACTTCTGCTCCGAGCAGGGCGATATGCGCCCCGAAAAAATCAGCGCAGTGGATATGGGCTATATCTTCGAGAACTTGGTGCAGCGGTTCTCCGAGTCCTACAACGAGGAGGCCGGAGCGCACTTCACCAGCCGCGATATTATCTATCTCATGTGCGACCTGCTGGTCAGCAATGCAAAATTTGATGGGGACGGCATCTCCAAGACGGTTTACGACATGACGATGGGCACCAGCCAGATGCTCACCTGCATGGAGGAACGGCTCAAGCAGTTGGACGCCGATGCGGATGTCACCTGCTTCGGGCAGGAGCTGAATCCCTTTACGTTTGGCATCGCCAAGGCGGATATGCTCATTCGCGGCGGCGACCCCGACAATATGCAGTTTGGCAACACGCTGGACGATGATAAATTCAGTGGGTATCAGTTCGATTACGAAATTTCCAACCCGCCCTTCGGTATCGACTGGAAGCGAGAGGCCCCCAAGGTCGAGGCGGAGCATAAGAAGGGCGGCGCGGGGCGTTTTGGACCCGGTCTGCCCAGTAAGAGCGATGGACAGATGCTGTTCATGCTCAACGGACTTGCCAAGCTGAAGCCGGATGGCCGCATGGCTATCATCCAAAACGGCTCATCCCTGTTCACCGGCGACGCCGGTTCCGGTCAGAGCGAGATTCGCCGCTATCTCATTGAAAACGACTGGCTGGACGCTATTGTTCAGTTGCCCAACGACAGCTTTTATAATACCGGAATCGCCACTTATATTTGGATTATCACCAAGGACAAGCCAGAGGAGCATATCGGCAAGGTGCAGCTTATCGACGCCAGCAAGTGCTATGAGCCCCGCCGCAAATCCATCGGCAACAAGCGTGTGGACATCACCGATGTCTGCCGCGAGCTTATCGTCAAGGCCTACGGCGCATACGCGGACCACACCTACCAGCGGGGGCTGGAGTCCGGTGCACATATCGTCTGCAAGAGCCGCGTGCTGGACAGCGTCAGCCTTGGCTACAACAAAATCGTGGTGGAAACGCCTGAAATGGACGAGAACGGGCAGCCGATACGCAAGCGCGGAAAACCCGTGGCAGATACCTCCAAGCGGGACACGGAGAATGTGCCGCTGGACGAGGATATGGACGCCTATCTGAGTCGTGAGGTTCTGCCCTATAACCCCCATGCATGGATTGACAGGAGCAAGACCAAGGTGGGCTATGAAATCCCCTTTACCCGCACCTTCTATGAATACAAGCCCATTGAGCCTGCCGTAGAGATTGCCAAGCGAATCGAGGCCCATGAACAGTCTCTGATGCAGAAGCTCCACGACCTGTTCGGGAAGGACGGTGAGTGATATGACGCCTGCTGTGGGTTATACGGAGATGAAGGATAGTGGTACGAAGTGGCTTGGATGGATTCCTGACCACTGGAAACTGTCCAAGATAGGGTCATTGTATTCGCTTCGCAATGAGAAGGTAAGCGATAAAGATTATCCGCCGCTTTCTGTGACAATGAAAGGCATTTTGCCTCAACTTGCGACTGCGGCAAAAACAGATGATGGAGATAATCGTAAGTTGGTACGTGCTGGCGACTTTGTAATCAATAGTAGGTCTGACAGGCGGGGTTCTTGTGGAATCTCTCCCTATGATGGCTCCGTTTCGTTGATAAATACGATTTTAACGCCACGAGGCCGTATGCACCCCGACTATTATAACTGGCTATTTCACACCAGCCTGTTTGCCGATGAATTTTATAAATGGGGTCACGGTATTGTGGACGACCTTTGGACTACTCGTTGGCAGGAAATGAAACGTATTCTTGTAGCTGTTCCCCCATATGAGGAGCAAACCGCCATTGCTGCCTATCTCGATAGTCAGTGCGCCAAAATTGACGAGATAATCGCCGAAGCCAAGGCCAGCATTGAGGATTACAAACAGTGGAAGGCATCCATCATCTACGAAGCCGTCACCAAGGGGCTTGACCCCAATGTGGAGATGAAGGATAGCGGGATTGAGTGGATTGGGGAGATACCAAAGGGGTGGAATACTTGTCGCATCAAAAATGCTACTATAAACATGGACAATCTGCGGGAGCCGATTAGTGCAGAAAATCGAGAAAATAAACTCGGTCTATACGATTATTATGGAGCATCAGGCGTTATAGATAAAATTGACAGTTATAATGTTGACGATACAGTATTGCTTATTGGTGAAGACGGAGCAAATCTCAAAATGCGAAATTTGCCGTTGGTCTATAGGGCCTCTGGAAAGTTTTGGGTAAATAATCATGCACACATCTTGAAGGTTTCTTCAAATAATTGTTATGGGTATATCGCATATTTATTAGAAGCAGGTGATTATACCACATATATCACCGGAAGCGCACAACCAAAGTTATCTCAATTTAATTTGATGAGATTTCCTATTGTGGTGCCACCCATTAGTGAGCAAATCGTTATTGAGAAGCACTTGGATAGTATATGTTCCAAAATTGATGGACTAATTTGGGAAAAGCAGTCCTCAATTACCGACCTCGAAACTTACAAAAAATCCCTTATCTACGAGGTTGTGACCGGCAAAAGGAGGGTGTGCTAAATGTCTACTGCGGATATTATCCAAATCGTTTTGGCTGCATTTTCCTTGATTGCTACGGTAGTGGTATCGCTTGTGCTTTATTGGTTGGAAAGACGCCACGAAAATGTCCTGCACAAGATAGAAGAAAAGCGACGGCAGCACGAGTTGGAGGAGCAAGCGACGCGATTTATGATGGACAATTCTGAAGAATTGGACTATCTGCCTTGGTGTGTTGCTGCTGCAAATATTAGCCGGGTAAAACGACACATAAGACCTATCTATACAAACTTTTGTCGCCTGCCCTCAGAATTACGCGATGAGATACTGAAGCAGGCGGGTTTAACAATTAGAAGCGATACCTTACCAAACTGGGATTGGCTTGAACCGTGCTTGGAAGAATTCAGAAAAGATGTCCAGACATATAACTTGGGTAGAGATGTTCTCTATGATGGAGCAAAATACTTTCGGAGAAGCCTAAATTATTATGACCGTCCTTACTGTATTGGAGCTGAGAGGTTATTTGATGCGATATTTCCTGCTTCCTGCATAGATGCAGTGTTTCACTCAGATGGGAAAATAAATCTCACAAGATATGTGGATGACTACTTTGAACTCCAGCTTAATAAAAAATGCGGAATAACGAACATAACAATAACACCGCCTATAGACGCTGTTTGGGAAAGTTATGAATTGGGCACTTCTCCAGAACACCTTGTTTGTGCCTGCGTTATGGCGTTAGTACACGAAATCGCGCTGAACTTGGAGCAGAGAGTTTATCACGATGGTATACCAGAAGAGGAAGATATGACCGATGCACAGGTAGAGTTTTTTGAAGATATGTACTACCAAACCATCCTCGAACTCTACTATACCTATCGACCCTGTAAGGAGGTGCCCGATAATGCCCGATAATGAAAAGCAATTTGAACAGGACATTGAGACCTTTCTGATTTCCCCTGCCGGTGGCTGGCAGAAGGCCTCAGACGCCGGCTACCGTGCGCCGGAAAGCGCGGGTATGGCGCTGGATATCCGCACCCTGACGACCTTCGTAAAAGCCACTCAGCCCGTGGCGTGGCAGCGGCTGGAGAAGCAGAGCGACGGCAACTCTGAAATGAAATTCTACAAGGCGTTCGAAAATGCCGTGGAGAATGACGGCCTTATTTCTGTGCTGCGGCACGGCTTTAAGCACCGTGGCATCGACTTCCGCGTCTGCTACTTCAAGCCGGAGTCCACGCTGAACGATGTGTCGGTGCAGCACTATCAGCAGAATATCTGCCAGTGTATCCGCCAGTGGCACTACTCGGAAAGCTGCGGCAACAGTGTGGACATGATGCTGGCGGTCAACGGTATCCCTGTTATCGCCATCGAACTGAAGAACCAGCTTACGGGGCAGAACATCGACAACGGCAAAAACCAGTGGATGTTCTACCGCGACCCCAAGGAGCCGGTCTTCCGCCTGAACCACCGCATTTTGGCGTTTTTCGCGGTGGACCTGTACGAAGCCGCCATGACTACAAAACTGGATGGTGCCAAGACCTTTTTCCTGCCCTTCAATCAGGGCAGCAACGGCCCCGGACAGAACGGAGGCGCAGGCAATCCGACCAACGCAGACGGCGATTATGTGACATCTTATCTTTGGAAAGAGGTGCTTCAGAAGGATAGTCTGCTGGACATTTTGCAGAAGTTCATCAGCTTCCAAGTGAAGAAGGAGAAGATTCGGCTGAAGGACGGCTCCGAAAAGGAAATCCTCAAGAAGTCCGTTATTTTCCCGCGTTATCATCAGATGGATGTTGTCCGAAAGCTGGTGGGTGATGTGCGGCAAAACGGCTCCGGCCACAACTACCTCGTGCAGCACAGTGCCGGCTCCGGCAAGTCCAACTCTATCGCTTGGACGGCCTACCGGCTGGCAAGTCTTCACGATGCGGACAACAAGCCCATTTTCAGCTCCGTGGTCATTGTGACAGACCGCACCGTGCTGGACGCCCAGCTTCAAGAAACGATTTCCGGCTTTGACCATACGCTCGGCTCCGTTGTGACCATCGGCGAGAAGATGAACTCCCGCGACCTGCGGGATGCGCTCAACGCCGGCAAGCGTATCATTGTGACCACGCTGCAGAAGTTCCCCGTTATCTATGAGGAAGTGGACGATACAAAGGGTAAGGCGTTTGCGGTCATCGTGGACGAAGCCCACAGCAGCCAAACGGGACACAGTGCTATGAAGCTGAAAATGGCACTGGCGGATACCCATGACGCGCTGAAGGAATATGCCGATATCGAGGGCAAGGCGGAGGACGAGCTGGAGGACACTGAGGACAGCCTTGTGCGGGAGCTTATCACCCACGGCAAGCACAAGAATCTGAGTTTCTTTGCCTTCACCGCCACACCGAAGAAAAAGACGCTGGAAATGTTCGGCGAGGAACACGCAGACGGCACATTCCATCCATTCCATATCTACTCCATGCGACAGGCCATAGAGGAGGGCTTTATCCTCAATGTGCTGGAGAACTACACCACCTATAAAACCTGCTTCCAAATCGCCAAGAATACGCCGGACAACCCCGAAGTGCCTACCATCAAGGCAATCAAGACCATTCGGCGCTTCGAAGAACTGCATCCTCATAACTTGCAGCAGAAAGCGGCCATCATCGTAGAGACCTTCCGTGATGTGACAAAGCGCAAAATCGGTGGCAGGGGCAAAATGATGGTGGTCACGGCGTCCCGCTTGGCGGCGGTGCGTTACTACCATGAAATCAAAGCGTATTTAGATGCCAACCACTATGATGATGTAGAAATCCTTATCGCATTCTCCGGAAGCATCCGCGACCCCGAAGAGAAAAGCGGCCACGAATACACCGAAAGCGGCATGAACATGAACCGTGACGGTAATCACATCTCCGAGAGCCAAACCAAGCAGGTGTTCCACGACGAGGGCGATGTGCTTATCGTAGCGGAAAAATATCAGACTGGCTTTGACGAGCCGCTGCTGCACACGATGATTGTGGATAAGAAACTGCGGGATGTGAAGGCCGTGCAGACTCTGAGCCGCCTGAACCGTACATACCCCGGCAAGGAGGACACCTATATCCTCGATTTCGTGAACACCAAGGAGGAAATCCTCAAGGCGTTCCAGCCGTATTATCAGGAGACGAGTCTGTCCGAGGAAATCAATATTGACCTTATCTACAAGGCGCAGAAGCAGCTCCGCGACTTCCGCGTGTATAATGACGACGATGTGGAAGCTGTCAGCAAGATTTATTTTTCGCCGGAAGCCAAGAAGGTGCAGACCACACAGGCAAAAATCTCCAATGCGCTGCTGCCCATCGCACGAGCCTACAATCAGTTAAGCAAGGACGACAAATACCAGTTCAGGCGCACCATCCGTTCCTTTGTGAAGTGGTATAACTACATCTCCCAGATTGTGCGGATGTTTGATAAGGCACTCCACAAGGAATATCTGTTCTGTTCCTATTTGGCACGTCTGCTGCCGGCAGAAACGGCTGCTCCGTGGGACTTGGAGAACCGCGTAAAGCTGGAGTATTACCGGCTGGAAAAGACTTTTGAGGGAGCCATAGAGTTGGAGGACAAGGCTGTTCCGCTGGAACCTGAGCGGACAAAGAAGGCAGTCAATATGAACACCAAGAAAGACCCGCTGGAAACGGTTATCGAGGCCATCAACGAGGTGTATAAGGGTTCCTTTACAGAAGCAGACCGCGTCCTCATTGGTACGCTGCGTGAAAAGCTGCTGGCAGACAAGAAACTCCGAAAAGCCGCAAAATCCGATGGACAACAGATTTTCGAGAAAAATGTGTTCCCCAAGGTGTTCAACGACACCGCGCAGGCATCCTATATCGAAAGCACGGAAACCTACACCAAACTCTTTGAAGATGGCGCCAAGTACCGCGCAATTATGACGGCACTGGCACAGGAACTATACCGCGAAATGCGGAACGAGCGGGAGGATGACCATGCCAAGGGCTAAAAAAGATGGACAGCATCTGAACTGCTACATTGACCGCGTCCTCCGCGAAAGGTTGGAGGACTACGCCGAAGAGAAAGGACAGACGCTGACCATGGCTGTTGAGCGGCTTCTGACGAAAGCCCTCGATGCCGAAGAAAAGAAAGAGGACAACTAAAAAAAATCTGGCGTCCAAACAGGATGCCAGATTTTTTCGTGCTTTTTGTTTACTCGGAGGAAATCCCACACAAAAGTTGGAAGAAGTCGCTCACCCGAAATTGGGGGTAAAAACTGAAATCCCACACAAAAGTTGGGAGAAGTCGCTCGGTCGAAATGAGGGTTGAAAAGAAAAATCCCACACAAAACTTGGAATATCCCCACTGGCTTGGGGGTTGACTTTGCCCATTCAAAGCAGTAATATATACTCACCATTGAATGAGACAGAGGAATGACTATGGCCGAGAGAATGACCGCAAGAAAACGCCAGGCCCTGGAAATGCGCAGCCGCATTCAGAGCGCCGCCCTGGACCTGTTCGACAAAGAGGGCTTTGAAAATGTCTCCGTGGAGGAGATCGCCCAGGCCGCCGGATGCTCCGTGGGCAACATTTATCACTACTTCAAAAGCAAGGACGAGCTGGCTATCCAGGTGACCAGCCATGTGGACGATGCCTACCGGGAGCTGGAGGCGGGATACCTGTCCGATACTGCCCATTCCGCCCGGGAGAAGCTGCTGGATTTCGTGGGCCGCTCTCTGGAGATCAGCGTGTCGGACCCGGTGCTCTATAAAGCGTTTATCCACGGGCTGCGGTATCCGGAGCAGCGGGTGCTGCAAAAAAACGACAGCCGCGTCTATTTCCGTGTACTGCTGGAGCTTGTCACCCTGTGCCAGGAGGAGGGCAGCATTCACCCCTCCCACGACCCGGATCAGGTGGTGGAGGAGCTGGTGGTGCTGCACCGGGGCGCACTGTTCGAGTGGCGCATTTATGAGGGCCGCTTTGACCTGCCCCAGCTGGGCCGCCGCATGGCCCGTCAGCTGCTGCGGGGCCTTCATTATGCAGATTGACCAATAAAAACGGTGTTTTGCTGCATCTTTCTTGGAAAAAGAATGCATTGCAATTTGCCTATGCGACCCGTATAATGAACAAGAAAATTTTGAAGGGAGTGAGCAAGATGAAGTTCCGTATTCTGAACAATAAAATCTCCGCTCCCGCTGTTTTCATTTTCGTTTTCCCCTTTTGACCGGTATTTTTACCGGTCATTTTTTTTGGTCATTATCCCCCCTTCTGTTAGCAATAAACATCACATAAATGAGCGCAAAAGAAAGAGAGGAACTGTCACATGAAGAAAAACCTTGGACAAGACGCCATCTACGACGCCCGGGAGCTGGGTGTTCCCCGGATGCTGGTGCTGGGCCTGCAGCATCTGTTCGCCATGTTCGGCGCCACCGTGCTGGTGCCCATCCTGGTCACCAAGTACGGTCTGCCCCTGTCCATCCAGACCACCCTGCTGTTTGCCGGTCTCGGCACCCTGCTGTTCCACCTGTGCACCAAGCTGAAGGTTCCCGCCTTCCTGGGCTCCTCCTTCGCCTTCCTGGGCGGCTTTGAGG
>ULVI01079248.1_pt1 | contig 12613 bp, 10 predicted proteins | sample 1959331 | NCBI WGS metagenome assembly ULVI01 (sample SAMEA4835782, study PRJEB28245) | human gut metagenome | biome: gut microbiome; material: fecal sample | place: Denmark | collected 2008 | reverse complement strand
TTTTTTCACCCGATGCATAAGCCCGGGATCTTCCGCCACACCTCTTATTATTCGCGTGTTTCCTGTAGTCTTTCTTGAATTGGGCTGTCTGAACAAATTTCCACATACTACAATGAGGCTACATATTTCTTAAAAGCATCCAAGTCGAACTCTTCGAGGTTTTTACTTTCTTCGGCCTCCTTCAAGGCAGCTTTTGTTGTCTCATTAGGCTCATTGTAGGCTACAGACATAAGAAGATTCTCGACATAATTGTTGAGACTGCGGTTATCTTTTTTTGCCAAAACCTTGAGACGGGCGACCAGATCGGCATTTAGCCTGAATGCAGTCAACTTTTTGACATTCCCTCGTGTTGCTATTGCTTCCATTATATATCGCTTTGCTAGCAAATGTATAACATTTTGTAATACAAAGCAAATTATTTTCCATCATGCCTGTTTAGACCGGACAGCTTACAACTTGGCGACCTGGGTGGCGTTGCGATATTCGGCGGGGGTCTGGCCGGTCATATGGCGGAAGGCGATGAAGAAATAGTCATGATTGTTGTAGCCAACATTGTAGGCCACCTCCTTGATGCTCATCGTCGTGTTGGTCAGCAGCTCCTTGGCCTTGCTCATCCGCACCTCGTTGATGAACCTCGCCGGCGAGAACCCGGTATATTCCTTGAAAGTCTTGCGGAAAGAGGAATAGCTCAGGCACAGCTTCGCCGCCACCTCCTCCGGAGAGATCGTCATATAATGGCTGTGGATCATCACCTTCGCCTGACTGATCTTGTTCGCCGTGTCCGACTCCTGGAACTGCGAGTTCCTGTCGTAGAAATACGCGAGGCTGAGCAGTCGGTCCACTATGCCGGCCAGAACCTGCTGGAAACCAGACTCCTGAGCCACGGCGGCGTTGATAGCGGAAGTGTAGAGGTTCACTATGTCCACGTGGATATTCACCTTGAACAGCGGTCTGTCCTTCGAGAAAAAGCCCTGCCTGATCAGATTGTCGATGAACTCCCCGTTGAAGCCGATCCAATATTCCTTCCACCCCGTCGATTTGTCAGGATAGTAGGAATGCCACTCGCCCGGGAAAAGCAGGAACATCATCCCGCCTTTGACCGGGATTGACTTCGACCGTCCCAAGGTCTCGCAGGAAAACCGGCCCTTGCCTTCTGTTATGTAAAGGAGCTGATATTCCTGGAGAATCCTTCCGCTGGCGACGGAAAACACATAGCGCGACGGATGGTTGCGAGGCGGATAGTCCATTCCGGGAGCGATCTCCTGAAAACCCACCGAGTTGACGGCAGTTCCCCACTTGAGGTCAACAGGATTAACCGCCAAATATTTGAGATGAACCGAAGCCATAGTTTGCAGACCTTTTGTTACTAATTGTGCGTCACAAATATAGCAAAAAATAATTCCCAATCAAATTTCCAAGTTATAATATCAAAATATTCAGCGGTAAAACAGCGAAAAAAAACAAAATTTGTAAAGCATAAAAAAGCCACGTAATTTATGAAATTTCTAGCATTTGATCTCGGAGCCACGAGCGGCAGAGCCATCATCGGAACTGTCGAAAACGATAAGCTTACCTCAGAGGAAGTCTATAGATTCCCGAACGCCGTCAAGGAGATAGACGGAAAATATTACTGGGACATCAATTCCCTCTTCGACCACTTCAAAGCGGCTCTGAAAAAGGTCGCCGGAATGGGCGTGAAGATCGAATCGATCGGTATCGACACCTGGGGCGTGGATTTCGGCCACATCGGCAAGGACGGCGGAATCATCGGAATGCCAAGGGCTTACAGGGATCCTTACACCGACGGAATCCCTGAGGAGGTCTTTGAAATCATCCCCCGCGAGGAGCTCTACTCCGTCACCGGAGTCCAGATAATGAACTTCAACACCATCTTCCAGCTCTACGCGCAAAGCAAGGAAGCCGGTTCAAGGCTGCCTCAGACCGACAAGATCCTCTTTATGCCTGACCTGCTGGCGTATATGCTGACCGGAGAGATGGTCTGCGAATATACCGACGCGTCCACATCGGGCCTCATCAACCCGCGCACAAGGGACTTCCAGAGAGACCTGCTTGAGCGTCTCGGAATCAACCCTTCCCTACTGCTTGACATCACCCAGCCGGGTACTAAGGTCGGTGTGCTCAAAAAGGAACTTTGCGAGGAGACCGGAATGGAGGCGGTTCCTGTGATCGCCGTAGCCGGACACGACACAGCCTCAGCCATCGCCGCCGTACCTGCGTCCGGCGAGAACTTCGCCTACCTCAGCAGCGGCACCTGGAGCCTGATGGGCATCGAGTCCAAGACCCCGATCATCGATGAAAAGTCTTATGAATATAACCTCACGAACGAGGGTGGAATAGAAGGCACGACCAGATTCCTCAAGAATATCACGGGAATGTGGCTGCTGGAGCAGAGCCGCAAGACCTGGGAGGCGGAAGGCCGGGAATATTCATACGCCCAGATGGAGGCCATGGCCCGCGAGGCCATCGACTTCCCGTCCACGATCAACCCGGACGATCCACGTTTCGCCGCTCCGAAGGATATGTACGCCGAGATCAAGGCGGCCCTTCAGGAGTCAGGCCAGAGGGTTCCGGAGAATGATGGTGAGATGATCAGCTGCATCTATCACAGCCTCACCAAGAGGTACAAGGAAGTCATCGGGATGCTTCAGGGATTCGCGTCATTCAAGATCGAGAAACTCCACGTGATCGGTGGCGGATCGGCCAACAAACTTATGTGCCAGCTGACGGCCGACACACTCGGAATCCCTGTCATCGCAGGTCCGATGGAGGGCACGGCGATCGGCAACATCATGCTCCAGGCCAAGGTGGCCGGCCTTGTGGGAGACCGTTGGGACATGCGCCGCATCATCGGAAACTCCATCCAGACAATCACCTACGAGCCAAGGAGTTAGTCCTCAACGACAAAGAGCGGACTGTTCCGGAATCAATTTTGAGAATATAACAAATCATAAACTAAAAATAATATGAACGAGAATCTGATAACCAAGGCCTATGAGATGGCCAAAGAGCGTTACGCCGCCATCGGCGTGGACACAGACAAAGCGATAGAGCTTCTTGAGAAGACCCCGATCTCCCTCCAGTGCTGGCAGGCTGACGACGTGATGGGCTTCGAGAACGACACCGCCCTCACAGGCGGAATCCAGGCGACCGGCAACTACCCTGGCCGCGCCCGCAACATCGACGAGCTCCGCAGCGACATCAAGTTCGTGAAGAGCCTCCTCGGTGGAACACAGCGTCTGAACCTGCACGAGATCTACGGTGATTTCCAGGGCAAGCACATTGACCGTGACGAGGTTGAGCCGGCTCACTTCCAGAGCTGGATGGAATGGGGTAAGGAGAACGGTATGAAGCTCGACTTCAACTCCACATCCTTCTCGCATCCTAAGAGCGGTGACCTCTCACTCGCCAACCCGGACAAGTCCATCCGTGACTTCTGGATCGAGCACACAAAGCGTTGCCGCAGGGTGGCCGACGCGATGGGCAAGTTCCAGGGCGACCCTTGCATAATGAACATCTGGGTTCACGACGGATCGAAGGACCAGACCGTGGAGCGTCTCCGCTACCGTGAGATTATGGCGCAGTCCCTGGACGAGATTCTCGCCGAGGATCTGCCGGGAATGAAGACCTGCCTTGAGGCTAAGCTCTTCGGAATCGGCCTTGAGAGCTACACCGTCGGCTCACACGACTTCGTGACCGGCTACTGCTCGACCCGCAAGCTTATGTACACCCTTGACACAGGCCACTACGAGCAGACCGAGAACATCAGCGATATGGTCGCTTCCCTCCTTCTCTTCGTGCCTGAGCTGATGCTCCACACCAGCCGTCCTGTACGTTGGGATTCCGACCACGTTGTCACGATGAACGACCAGACCCTCGACCTGTTCAAGGAGGTTGTCCGCGCAGGTGCCCTCGACCGCACACACATCGGTCTTGACTACTTCGACGCATCGATCAACCGCATCGGAGCCTACATCATCGGCACCCGCTCGACCCAGAAGTGTATGCTTCAGGCCTTCCTTGAGCCGCTTGAGACCCTCCGCAAGTACGAGGACAACGGCAAGTACTTCCAGCGTCTCGCCCTTCTGGAAGAGGCCAAGTCACTTCCGTTCGGAGCCGTTTACGACTACTTCAACCTCAAGAACGGTGTTCCTGTAGGCCAGGACTTCATCGCTTCCGTCGAGAAGTACGAGGCTGACGTCACCTCAAAGAGGTAATAGAAAGACTCTAAATAGAGAAGCCGGCCATTTCATCGGTCGGCTTCTTCGTTTTTCAGATAATTTTCAAAATAAGACTATTCAAACACAAGGAGGGCGATGCTTTGAGGTGCCAGAACATGCCCGTCAGACGTGGATGACAGAGCGGTGTCTTCCGGTGATTGAGCCAAAACCAACTTCCTGGCCGGGACAGAATCCTTGAATTCCAAAGGAGTGTCCTCGGAAATATTCCAGACCACAACGCCGGTCTTCCTGCCGGAGACGAAAGATTTGGCCGGAAACATGGTACGTTCCCGCTCACGCAGGGAAGAGTCTCTGGCGTACTTTATGAAATCCCTCAATATGTCCATGTCATAGAATTTCAAACGTTCCCTGAATGAATGGCGGACTAGAAATAATAAGTGTAGCTCATGCCAAGGAATGGAGAGATTTTATCGAATCCTTTGAACATACCTTTAATATAATGAATATAGTAACAGTGCCAGTCACCTTTGGCCCATGCGAAACCGTATGACGCTTTAATGGCACGTGATGTCTGAAAACCATATTGGCAGCCAACACCAACATACATTGACGTATATTCGGAAGTGATGACATTCCAGTTCAAATCCACCGGAATCACCATCTCATTTACGGTCAGGCTTTCCTTTGAGCCATAGGAAGAATCATCATATCTTATTTTTGTGTAGGCCATCAGAGCCTTGGCTCCGATAATAAGATTCAACGGATGTCTCTGGTCTCCGAACCTTATCATCCCACCTGCAGCTATTGAGAAAGGATATGCCTCATAACCAGTGTCATAAGAATATCCAACATCCGCTGACAAAGTTAATCCAAAGCGTATGCAAGATTGGCTGGACCTATAACTTCCGCGGGATGATGCATCTGATGACCTACTTTGTGATGCCGATGTCTTGTAAACCGAGGAATATGCTTCATTATTCCGGGTGGCGGTGGCGTATTTGTCGCTCACATACCTGATTGTCTCGTCATCAGCGGCATATTCCATGGCCATTCTTTTGTCCGCGTAGGAGGATTCAGACGTGAACTTGTCCGCCATCAGGCGGGCGATCTTGCTGGAGGCGCGCTTGTCATAGGAACTGGCGGGATAATCCTTGCGGAATTGCTTCAGCGCGTCGATGGCGTTGACACGGAGGGCGTTGAAATAAGCCTGCGAGGTTGACAGGTCGGCGATGGCGTCATCGGCCTCCTGTTTGTAGATCCGGTGCTCGGACTCGGCGAGATACCGCTTGTAGGAATCTATCGTATTCTGGCCTTTGGCTTTCAGCCAGAGAGGAAGATCATCGATCCTGTCGGCAACATCCTCCCGGAACGCGGAATCCGGATATTTCTTCATGAACGCATCGAGACTGGCGACGCTTTGGCTGGCAACGGCATCGGTGTAATCCTTCCGTTCCATCGCGACACATTTGTCCAGAATCGCTTTCGCATCGGTGTTTGCAGGGTACTTGGCCAGAATCTTCCTGGCAAGATCCGCGGCGCCGGTCACATTGCCGCTGTTGTAGCGGGCCTCCGCCTGACGTATGGCGGAACCAACGCCCTGGATCAGAACGATTCCCGAATCGAAAACTCGGGCATGGCATGGAACCGGACCACATACGGCCGCCACACCAAGTATAAGGCTGAAAACCATATTTCTCATCAGAATCTTGGGTCTAAGTCATTAGCCGCGTTGTTGTACTTTATTGAATTGTACCTGGACAGGAAAGCGGCGTTTGAATATGATTTCTTCTCCAAATACTCTTTCCCTTTCCGGACTTTCTGGTAATCCCTGTCGAAACCATCCTTGTCAAGTCTCCCTGATCTCGTAGGCATACTCAAGAACCTGCTCGACCTGTTCCTCATCAAACCATTCGTAAAAGACCTGTCTGAATCCGTCGTTCGCATCCATAAGTATCTCTCTGGAGAAAAACTGTATTCCTGAGTTGGCTATTAAAGTCTGGACCATAAGTCTCGTTTTATTTTGGGGTTATCATATTTTGCGGCTCCACTCTGCCCAGTGGTATGGCATTGCCGCAAATATAACGAATTTTGTCCGGAAAGCGAACATCTTTCTGAACCAATGAATATACGTGGCGGATAAGCGGCTCATAATCAATTAAAAGACCAAAGTCCTGACGCTGGTAACGGCATCAGGACTTCGGTCTTTATATTCATTTACAGCACGCTAAGTGCCACGGCTATTTTTTCAGGCCGGAGTTGAGGAAGGCTATGAAACCATCAACGGAAAGATTATAGCCACGGACCGGGGCAAGCTGGTTGCCTTCGGCGTCAAGAAGGGCATAGTTCGGCTGGGCGTTTACTCCGAACCGTGTACGGGCTATGTAAGAGTTCACACGACCGATCTCCTTCAAGGTCTTGCCATCCGGAGTGGTCAGCCATTCCGCCTCATCGAGTTTGGTCTTGTCATCCACATAAAGAGCCACAAGGACATATTCATTCCTGAGAATATTCAGGACTCTCGGATCGCTCCAGACGCGCTGTTCCATCTCGCGGCAGTTGACGCAGCCGTGGCCGGTGATGTCGACGAAGACGGGTTTGCCCTGGGCCTTAGCGGCGGCGAGGCCTTCCTCCAGGGTGAAGTAGCCGGTCAGACCGAGCGGCATCTTGAGGTCGTACTTCTGGCCGTAGGTGAAGACACCGGTCACTGAGCTTGTCGATGTGCTGGTTTCTTCGGTCGCTTCGATGGTCACCGAGCCTGTCGAAGTGACCGTTCCCACCGGAGTGTCCGCATAATTGTAAACCACAAAATCCTGAGTCTCAAGCGGAGGAAGGTAGCCGGACAGAGCCTTCAGCGGAGCGCCCCACATTCCCGGAATCATATAGACCACGAATGTGAAGACGGCGATCGCAAGGCCAAGCCTCGGCACAGAGACATGCTCCACAGGATCGTCATTCTTGAAACGTAGCTTGCCAAGAAGGTAAAATCCGAGAAGCGAGAACGTGACGATCCATATTCCTAAATATACTTCCCTGTCAAGCAGTCCCCAGTGGTAGGTCTGGTCAGCGACGCTGAGGAACTTGAAGCCAAGCGCTACCTCGATGAAGCCGAGCACGACCTTGACACTGTTGAGCCAAGAGCCGGACTTGCCTTTCATCTTTTTCAGCAGCGACGGGAACATCGCCAGGATCGTGAACGGCAAGGCGAAGGCGACGGAGAAGGCGAGCATCGTGACCATCGGAGTCCAGAACTCTCCCTGAGTTGATTTGATCAGCACCGTGCCGACAATAGGACCGGTGCATGAGAATGACACCAGCACAAGGGTCAGAGCCATGAAGAATATGCCGCCGAGTCCTTTGCCGCTGGACTTCGCGTCACTCTTGTTGGCAAGGCTGGACGGCAGCTCTATCTCGAAGGCGCCGAAGAAGGATGCCGCGAAAATCATGAACACGATGAAGAATATCAGGTTCGGCAGCCAGTGTGTCGCAAGCCAGTTGAATATGTCGGCGGTGACCGTATTCCCTCCGATTATCCATGTCAGGCCGATGATCACACTGATCGGAACAGTGTACAAAAGGACAATGAAGAGACCGTAGATGAAAGCCTTGAAGCGGCCTTCAGCGGCGGTCGAGGACTGTTTCATGAAGAACGACACCGTCATCGGCACCATCGGGAACACACATGGGGTCATCAGCATGGCGAATCCCCACAGGATGGCTTCGATGATCAAAGCCCACAGAGACCCTTCGTTATCGCTATTATCACCGGATGCGATACCGGCCTCAAGCGATGAAGAGGCCTCTTCCGACTTAGTGTCAATGGTAACGTCATCCGAAGACGCACTCGCCGCAGGTACAGCCGCAGCAAGCGGAACGGAGAATTCCCATGATTCCGGAGCCGCGCAGAACCTGTCGTTGCATCCGCTCCATGAGACTTCACCTGTGACCGTGGCCTCACTGCCGGTCAGTTTGACCCTTTGAGTGAGTGTCACAGAATCAAAGAAAACTTTTTCTCCTTGGAAATCAGACGGTTTTGTCACCTGATTGAGACCACCGACCAATGAATATCCTTGATCGGAGGCGAATTCGATGGAAATAGGATTGTAGGCATGATCCACAGTGTAGATGTGCCATCCATCCACAATGCTGGCCTTGAATGTCAGTTCATAGACATTCTCTGAAACCACCTTGCTGGAAACCGACCACTTGGCGGTGGCCTCCGGGGCTTGCGCGAAAGAGGCCACACTCCCGATAAGGAGTGCAGCCACCAACGCCACAGCTTTTTTGAAAGTATGTGTCATAGCGTCAAAACATTTGCCGTTATATTCAGAATGTTATTTAGCGTAGGCTACGGAACGGGTCTCTCTGATCACAGTGATCTTGACCTGTCCCGGATAAGTCATCTCCTCCTGGATCTTCTGGGCGATGTCAGCGGAGAGTCTTCCGGCCTGGTCATCGCTGACCTCCTCGGCGCCAACAATGACGCGGAGCTCGCGGCCGGCCTGGATGGCGTAGCTCTTTGTGACTCCCGGATAGGCGGCGGCAAGGTCTTCCATTCCCTTGAGCCTCTTGATGTAAGACTCGATGACCTCACGACGGGCTCCAGGACGGGCACCGGAAATCGCATCACCGATCATTACGATAGGAGAGATGATCGATGTCATCTCGATCTCTTCGTGGTGCGCGCCGATGGCGTTGCAGATCTCAGGCTTTTCCTTGTACTGCTCGGCCAGTTTCATACCAAGCAATGCGTGTGGAAGCTCCGGCTCCTCCTCGGAAACCTTACCGATGTCGTGCAGGAGACCGGCCCTCTTGGCGAGCTTAGGATTCAGACCGAGCTCGGCTGCCATGATGGCGCAGATGTTGGCGACCTCACGGGAGTGCTGGAGCAGGTTCTGACCGTAGGATGAACGGTATTTCATTCGGCCGATCAGTTTCACGAGCTCGATGTTCAGTCCGTGGATCCCAAGGTCTATGCAGGTTCTCTTACCTGTCTCAAGTATCTCGTCCTCAAGTTGTTTCTGAACCTTGGTCACAACTTCCTCGATACGCGCCGGGTGGATTCGTCCGTCAACGACAAGCTGGTGCAGGGCGAGTCTGGCAACTTCCCTGCGGACAGGATCGAACGCGGAAAGAAGAATGGCGTCAGGTGTGTCGTCAACCACGATCTCGACACCTGTGGCAGCCTCAAGGGCACGGATATTACGTCCCTCACGACCGATAATCCTTCCCTTGATCTCATCGTTCTCGATCGGGAATGTCGTCACGGCGTTCTCGATGGCGGTCTCGGTGGCCGTTCTCTGGATGGTGTTGATGACGATTCTCTTGGCCTCCTTGGAAGCGTTCAGGCGAGCCTCGTCCATCGTGTCGTTGATGTAGGCCTGAGCCTCGGTCCTCGCCTCAGCCTTCATATTCTCAATAAGAATGTTCTTGGCTTCCTGCGCGCTCATTCCGGCGATCGTCTCAAGCTGCTTGTTGGCCTGGGCGCTGAGTCTTTCATATTCCTCAGTCTTCTTGGTCAGGGTCTCCTGCTGGGCCTGGAAACTCGCCTTCGCGTTGTCAGCGTCACGCATCTTCCTCTGAAGATCGGAATTCTGCTGGTTCAGAGAGTTCTCCTTCTGCTTGATCCTGTTCTCGGCGTCCTTGAGCTGGCTGTTCTTCTCGTTGATGTACTGCTCGTGCTCGCTCTTGAGCTGGAGGAACTTCTCCCTGGCCTGATGGATCTTGTCCTTCTTTATCCCCTCGGCTTCGATCTCGGCCTTGGCGATGATCTCGTTCTTCTGCCCTTTCAGAACTATTCTCTGAATGATTATGTAAGCCGCCAGCGCGATTACAGCACCGATCAGGACTCCTATAAAAAATTGCAACATAATATCAATAAATATTTTAAATGTTCTAATATTCCCTTATATGTAACCGTGGCAGTCCTCCCCTGTCCATCCACAGCGTCATCCGTAACAGTCCGGCGCAAAAAAAACGACCGACAGTCCGGAACGGAAACTGATCGATCGTCTAAGAAACATTAAAAAAAGCCGTTAGCCGCTTGTCAGAAATCTTAATGAATAAGATTTGAGATCCGCACCGGTTCAGAAATCCATCGTCACGCACACAGGCGCAATCCCCGAAGGTAACCTTGGTCCGTCATGGCCGGCTCGAGCAAACTCGGTTCCGTGGAACTTGTTGATTTGAGCACGTGGGACTAACGGCCGTCTTTTTCAATATTCTTGATGTAGGACTCAACATCCTCCTGAAGTTTTTTCGCCTCGGCATCAGCGTCGGCGACTCTCTTCTGGTAGGCCAACCTTCCGACCGCCTCGTTCAGAGCCACAAAGGAAAGTTTGTCGGAAAGGGTCTTGTTCGGGTACTTCGCGTCGTAAGCCGCCAGTTTCTGGTTGATGGCGTCCGCCGCAAGCCTCATCATCCGCTCCATCTCAGGAGAGGAGGCGACGAGGGGATATTCATTGCCCGCGATCTTTATCTTGATGTTCTGTCCCATTCCTAATTCTCAAGCAAGGCGATGCACTTGTCAATCTCCTTGATAAGTCTCTCTATCTTTTCCTTGGCGGCGGAACTGTCTCCGCCCACTCCGAAAGCTTCGGACAGATGAAGGTTGTTCACCTGTTGTTCCAAATCCTCAATCCGCTTCCTACAGGACTCATTCTCAGCCCCGCACCGCACCAACTCAGCCTGGAGCCTTTCACGCTCAGACCTTTCCGCTTCGTACAGCGCGATCAACTTTTCGATATCTGTCTTTATACCTTCAAGCATACCTCAGGACTGTTTTTACCTGCATGAGCGCAAATTTAGTAAAATATCTTCATTTGCACAAGAACTTCAACTGGCATCACCTATTAAATTCCAAGGAAAATTCATTCTCTTGTTTATCGCGCGCCATAGCGGCCTCATCACGCACGTCGTCATTCCCCAAAGCCACGCCTCGTGCGCAAGAACCGCCACCACACTCACGAAGCATTCCCCAAAGCACCGCCTCGTGCGCAAGAACCGTCAACACACTCACGAAGCATTCCCCAAGCACCGCCTCGTGCGCAAGAACCGCCAACACACTCACGAAGCAGACCTGCTCATCAGCCAGCGTCCGATTTGCTAAACCAAAGTAAATATTATAATTTTGCGACAATATGACAACAACAGCATAACCATGACAATAACAGTGGAAAACAGGGAAATACCGGTGCTGCTTCTGACGGGATACCTCGGGAGCGGCAAGACAACTCTGGTCAACAGAATACTCTCCAACAAGAAAGGCATCAAGTTCGCCGTCATCGTCAATGACATAGGCGAGGTGAACATCGACGCGGGCCTCATCCAGAAAGGCGGCGTTGTCGGCACCACGGACGACAGCCTTGTCCCTCTCCAGAACGGCTGCATCTGCTGCACGCTGAAAATGGACCTTGTCGCCCAGCTGAACGACCTCTGCCGCTCCGGCAAGTTCGACTACATCGTCATCGAGGCGAGTGGAATATGCGAGCCCGCCCCTATCGCACAGACCATCTGCTCCTTCCCTAAGCTTGTTCCTGAATATGCCCAATCGAATATTCCGAAACTCGATTGCATAGTCACCGTTGTGGACGCCCTGAGGATGCAGAGTGAGTTCGCCTGCGGGGACGCTCTCAAGAAGGACAATCTGGAGGAGGATGACCTTGAGAATCTTGTGATCCAGCAGATCGAGTTCTGCAACATCGTGCTTCTGAACAAGGCGTCCGAGGTGAAGCCCGAGGAGCTTGGCAGGGTCCGCAGCATAGTGAAGGCTCTGAACCCGAAAGTGACGATCTTCGAGTGCGACTATGGAGACATCGATCTTGACAAACTTCTGAACACCAGGATGTTCGATTTCGATAAGACGGCTACTTCGGCGGCTTGGATCAACGCCATCGAAGGAGAGGGCAACGAAGCTGATCATGATGACGATGACCACGATGAGGATCATGACGGGCATGAACATGACCATCATCACGAGGAACACGACCACGAGCATCACCACGAGGGGCACGAGCATCACCATCATCACGATCACGAGGGTGGCGAAGTCGAGGAATATAACATCGGGACCTTTGTCTATTATCGCCGTCAGCCGTTGGACATCAACAAGTTCGACTGGCTCGTCTCCAAAAAGTGGCCGAAGAACGTGATCCGGGCCAAGGGTCTGTGCTATTTTGCGGACGAGAAGGACAAGTGCTACCTCTTCGAGCAGTCCGGAGTGCAGAAATCCATCAAGGACGCCGGTCTGTGGTTCGCCACGATGCCGGAGGATCAGCTTCAGGAGATGATGCGCAGGGACAAGAATCTGCGTAAGGATTGGGATCCGGTCTATGGCGACCGTATGATCAAGATTGTCTTCATCGGGCAGAATCTTGACCGCAAACAGATAGCAGATCTGATGGATTCTTGTTTAGGGG
>ULVI01079831.1_pt1 | contig 12617 bp, 9 predicted proteins | sample 1959331 | NCBI WGS metagenome assembly ULVI01 (sample SAMEA4835782, study PRJEB28245) | human gut metagenome | biome: gut microbiome; material: fecal sample | place: Denmark | collected 2008 | reverse complement strand
CACCCTGCAAGGGAGTTCCTCCCTTGACCCTTTTTCGCGATTGGATTGAGCGCACTTTCATGCTGTGTCCGCGTGTTTATGCGGGGATTTCGCTCCCGCAGAGGCGAACCCCCTGCTTCACAAAAGCCCTTTTCCGCAGAAAAGCAATTCTACCTACTTAGAAATTACTTAGCCGCCTTCGCAAACGCATCCCGCAGCCCAACCGTGCGGTTGAACACCGGCAGTTCCGCCGTGGAATCCGGGTCTTTGCAGAAATAGCCCGTGCGCAGGAACTGCAGTGCCGTTCCCGGCGCGCATTCCTTCGCGTACGGCTCAATCACGCCGCGCACCACCGTCAGGCTGTGCTGATTCAGCTTCTTCAGGAAGTCATAATCCGCGCGGGACAGATTCGCGTCCGCTTCCTCTGCCTCTTCGGTTTCTTCCGCATCCACCGCATCCTCGGCGATCGGCTCGGCTTCGTCCTCCAGCGCGCTGTCATCCGCCAGCAGCGGATCGTAGAGGCGCGCCTCAAACGGCACAGCGTCCGCCGCGCTCACCCAATGCAGTGTCTTGCCCTTAATCTTGCGGTCAGCGCCCTCGCTGCCGGACAGGCTGTCCATGTCCACCGTGCAGTACACTTCGGTGACGTTGCCGTTCTCGTCCTTCTTGCAGCCCTCGCACTTGACGATGTACGCCCCGTTCAGGCGCACCTCGAAGCCGGGGTACATGCGCTGGAACTTCTTCGCAGGCACTTCCATGAAGTCCTCCTGCTCAATGTACAGCTCTTTGCCGAACGTGACTGTGTGGCTGCCCATTTCGGGGTGCTTCGGGTGATTTTCGACCGTCAGCGTGAGCGTCTTGTCGGCATCCCAGTTCGTCAGCACCACCTTGAGCGGGTGCAGCACCGCCATCACGCGCGCCGCTTTTTCACCCAAATCGTCGCGGATGCAGGCATCCAGCAGCGCGGTATCCACGGTGGAATCCGCCTTGCTCAAGCCGATGCGGCTGACGAAATCGCGAATCGCAGCGGCAGTGCAGCCGCGGCGGCGCAGACCCGACAGCGTGGGCATACGCGGGTCATCCCAGCCTTTGACGTAGCCGCCCATGACCAGCGCGCGCAGCTTGCGTTTGCTCATCACGGTGCGGGTCATGTTCAGGCGGGCAAACTCAATCTGGCGAGGACGTGCCGGCAGCATGGACTGGCTGTGCTCCACCACCCAGTCATACAGCGGGCGGTGAATTTCGTATTCCAGTGAGCAGAGGGAGTGGCTGATGCCTTCCAGCGCATCGCCAATCGGGTGCGCGAAGTCGTACATCGGGTAGATGCACCACTTTTTGCCCGTGCGCCAATGCTCCTTGTAGAGGATGCGGTACATGGTGGGGTCGCGCATGACGATGTTGGGCGACGCCATGTCAATCTTGGCGCGCAGGGTGTACTGTCCCTCGGCAAATTCGCCCGCGCGCATCCGGCGGAACAGATCAAGGCTTTCTTCTGCGGGACGGTCGCGCCACGGCGAATTCTTGCCGGGCTTGGTCAGCGTGCCGCGGTATTCGCGCATCTGCTCCTTGTTCAGCTCGTCCACATACGCCAGACCGCGCCGAATCCAGTCCTCCGCGATTTCGTAGCACTTATCGTAATAATCAGAAGCGTAATACAGGCCGCCCGTCCAGTCAAAACCCAGCCAGTGAATGTCGTTCTTGATGGCTTCGACAAACTCGGTGTCTTCCTTCGCGGGGTTCGTATCGTCAAAGCGCAGGTTGCACTTGCCGCCGAATTTCTCCGCCGTCAGGAAGTCCGTAATCAGCGCCTTGCAGTGGCCAATGTGCATATAGCCGTTTGGTTCGGGAGGAAACCGCGTATGCACTTGCGTGTAGCGACCATCCTTCAAATCCTGTTCGACGGCCTCCCAGACAAAATTACTGCGAGTCGTTGCTTCTTCCATAGAATCGTTTCCTCCTTCTCCATTCTATACCATTTCCAGAATCAAAAAGGCGCAAGCAGACGGCGCGGGCGAATCTGGAAGTAGTATCACCCGAGAAAATATGATACCGGGCATTGCACCATTATAACGGCATTCCCCCGAAATTACAAGGGTTCGCGGAAAAAATCGAGTATTTTGCTGGGGTTTCACCGGAATCATACCCGAATTTGATTTTTCCCGCCGCATTTTTTCCTTTTCTTCACCTGTACAGCAGAAAAACTTGCATTCCCCCGCATTCTGTGCTATATTGACGCGGAATCCAATAAGTTAATCGGAGTGAACTGCCATGCCGAATTTTTCGCTTTCTGACGCGGTATTTGAAAATGCCGCCGCCAAGTACCCGACCCCCTTCCACCTCTACGACGAAGCCGGAATCCGCCGCAATGCCCGCACGCTGAAGCAGGCGTTTGCATGGTGCGAAGATTTTGAGGAATATTTCGCCATCAAGGCCCTGCCGAACCCCGCTATCCTCCGCATTCTGAAGGAAGAGGGCTGCGGTGTGGACTGCTCCAGCGACACGGAATTGATGCTCGCGGACGCCTGCGGATTCTCCGGGCGGGACATCATGTTCTCCGCCAACGCCATGCCCTACCATGAGTTCGATGATGCCCGCCGTCTCGGCGCGTTCGTCAACCTCGACGACATTACCCACATTGACATTCTCCGTCAGCACGGCGGCATTCCCGAAACCATCTGCTGCCGCTATAACCCCGGCGGAGACTTCAAAATCGGCAACGAAATCATGGGCAATCCGGGCGACGCGAAATACGGCTTCACCTATGCCCAATTGCAGGAGGGCTTGAAGCGCCTGAAAGAACTTGGCGCAAAGCGCTTCGGGCTGCACGCTTTCCTGTCCTCCAACAACACTGACGACAACTACTACCCCGCGCTGGCGAAGATTCTCTTCACCTGCGGACGCGACCTCGCCGCCGAAACCGGCTTGGAGCTGGCGTTCATCAACCTCTCCGGCGGCATCGGCATCCCCTACCGCCCCGACCAGCCCGCGACGGATGTACTCGCTGTCGGCGAAGGTGTCCGCAAGGTATACGAGGAAATCTTCCCGAACGGCGGCGTCGCGCTGAAAACCGAACTCGGCCGCTGGATGACCGGCAACATGGGCTGGCTTGTCACGCGCGTGATTCACGAGAAGCACACCTACAAGGACTACATCGGCGTGGATGCCTGCGCCGCGAACCTCATGCGCCCTGCGATGTACGGCGCGTACCACCACATCACCGTCTGCGGGAAGGAAAGCCTGCCGCACGACCACATCTATGACGTCGTCGGCAGTCTGTGCGAAAATAACGATAAGTTCGCCATCGACCGCGTCCTGCCGGAAATCAAGATCGGTGACCTGCTGGTGATTCATGACACCGGTGCGCACGGTCATGCGATGGGGTATAATTATAATGGGCGGCTGCGGTCGGCAGAGGTGCTGTACACGCAGAATGGGGATTATCGGCTGATTCGCCGTGCGGAGACTGCACAGGATTATTTTGCGACGCTGGATATGGATGAATGCGCGGCGAAACTGGGCTTGACGCCGAAAAAATAAACACGCGGGCAAAACATCCAGTACACAAACTAAAAAACCTTCCAACACAGCTCAATCAGCATCCGAAGGGGTGCCGAAGGAGTCCAGAGGGCGATCGGAAAGCCCTCTGGAAGCATGCCAATGACCAGTATGGAGTGAAAACCATTAGTCCCCGGAAGTCATGCTTCCTAAGACATAAAGCAACGGGCAGGACGTGAAAATGCGTCCTGCCCGTTCTTCATGTATTACTTCGCCAGCTGGTTGACTGCATCAACAACCGCCTGAGAGGTCAGCGTCGCGCCCGTCACCGCGTCGATGTCCACACCCAGCGTCAGCGGCGCGCTCTTGCCGATGAACTGGCTCGTGAACGCTTCATCGGCACACTTGCCGCCCAGCGCGTAGAATTCGCCGGAAGCATCCACCGTCAGCGCCGTGATGACATGATTCTTGTCAATTTCCACCGTCACGGCCACGCCCTCGTGCCAGCCCTTGACCTTCGTGGACAGCGCCTTCGCGGGCGCTTCCGCATACAGGCTGTTCACCGCGTCTACAACCGCCTGAGACGTAATCGTCGCGCTTGCCACTGCGTCAATGCCTTCGCCCAGCGTCAGCGGCGCACTCTTGCCGATGAACTGCGCCGTGAACGCTTCCTCCGCGCACTTCTGACCCAGACCCGCCGTCTGCGTGGACGCATCCACCGTCAGGGCGGTAATCACGCCGTTTTCGTCCGTCACCTGCACCGTGATTTCGTTGCCATCGTAGCCCGCAGCCGTTGCCGTCTTAACTTCCGCAGTCTGCACAGCGGGTTCTTCCGTCGCGGCGGGCGCTTCCGTCGGCTCTTCCACAGGTTCAGCCGCTGCATACAGACTGTTCACCGCGTCTACAACCGCCTGAGACGTAATCGTCGCGCTTGCCACTGCGTCAATGCCTTCGCCCAGCGTCAGCGGCGCACTCTTGCCGATGAACTGGCTCGTGAACGCTTCCTCCGCGCACTTCTGACCGAAGCCCGCCGTCTGGCTGGACGCATCCACCACCAGTGCCGTAATCACACCGTTCTCGTCTGTCACCTGCACCGTGATGTCCGCGCCGCCGAAGCCCGCAATCGTCGCGGTCTTCGCGTTTTCCAGCACCATGGGCGCTTCCGTCGCAGCAGGTTCGAGATCCTCCGCCGCCATCGCGGGCGAAGTCAGCGCCGCGTTGATGGCTTCCACTGCCGCCGTCGAGGTGATGGTCGCGCCGGTCAGCCCATCCACATTTTCATTCAGGGTAAACGGGCCGCTCTTGCCGATGAACTGCGCCGTGAACTCTTCGTCCGCGCAGCGCGTGCCGAAGCCGGGCGTCTGCGTGGAAGCGTCGATAACCAGCGCCGCAATCGTGCCGTCGTCATTCAGCGTCAGGCGCGCCGTCACTTCACCGTTGCCAAAGCCAACAGCCTTGCCCTGATGCACGTCGCCAGTCAGCTCAACCGTCTGCACGGGCTTTTCTTCCTTCACGCCGAACGCCAGCACGTCGCCTTCGACGTCCTTGCCCAGCACATGGCTGATGCACTTCAGCACATCATTGGACGCCGCCAGCACCGCCTTGGAGGTGACGGTCGCGCCGGTAATCGCTTCGATGGTATCGCCGCCGAACGCGCTCAGGCCGATGAATGCCTCCGCACGAGCCGGTTCCTTCCAGCGCGCGCCGAAGCCGTCCGTCTCGGCAAAGTTCGTGTCGCCAATCTGGCAGCCGACGATTTTGCCATCCATATCAACGCCCAGCGTCACGGCGACATTGCCGCCGTAGCCCTTGGCGGAGGACACTGCGCAGTAGCCGATGGTCTTGCCGTCCTTCTTCGCTTCCACCAGCGATGTAACATTGTAGCCATCCGGAATGCTCATGGTGCTGAAGGAATCCGCCGTCATGACGCTCTGGAACGCCGCGTTCTGCGCCGCTTCCTCGTGCGCCTTGATGGGACCCGCCGTAATCGCATTCGTCACCGCCAGCAGCAGCGCCGCCGCCAGCGCAATCAGCGCCAGAATCAGGTACGCCGGAAGCTGTTTCCGAGTTGTCTTGGTTTCACTCATGGTTTATTGCCTCCTCCTGAGAACTATGAAAAAGTGAAATTGAAAGCTGATACTATTTCCAGCGGAAAATAGCGTATCATCGCAGGGACGTGTAGCCCCATTGCTTCATCAGGTCGTTCATCATCACCGTGCCGTCGCGCAGAATCATCAGCGCGGGATATCCGTTCTCCTGCGTGAGCTGGAGCGCCTTCTCGCTGCCGAGGACGATGCACGCCGTCGCCAGCGCATCCGCGTCCATGGAGCTTTCCGCAATGATGGTTGCCGACGCCAAGTCGGAATCAGACGGAAGCCCCGTCCACGGCGACAGGATGTGATGATACCGCACGCCGTCGATGGTGAAGCCGCGCTCGTAGATGCCGCTGGTCACGACGCTGCGGTCGATGACAGAAACGACGCCGATAGGGCCGCTGGTCACGGCGCTGGGGTCGATGAGAGAAAAGGCGCCGATAGGGCTGCCGTTGTTGGGGGCGTCCGGATCCTGCACGCCGACGCGGTATGCCGATCCATCCGGCTTCGTCCCGACGGCGTAGACATTGCCGCCGAAATTCAGCATTGCGCCACTGCACCGCCCGCGCACCAGCGCCGCCACTTGGTCTGCAATGTAGCCCTTAGCGATGCCGCCGAGGTCAATCTGCATCCCAGCTGGCAGCGTAACCGTGTTGTTCTCGCCCAGCATGAGCTGCTCATCGTCCACCAGTGGCAGGGCGGCAAGTCGCTCCTCGTCGGTCGGCATACGGTTCGTGCCGCCGGTGAAGTCCCACTGCGCGGTCAGGGGCGCAATCGTGATGGCGAACGCGCCGCCGGTCATGCGGTTGAGCTTCTTCGCTTCGCTGAGGACGTTCCACGTTTCCGCATCAACGGTCACGGTCTGCCCCTGAGCGTTGTTGATGCGGCTGACGTCGCTGCCCTCCACCGTTTTGGAGAGCATGTTCTCGTAGCGCTTGCAAGCCGCCCAGATGTCATCCATCAGGGTGTCGTCCGCGCCGTAGAGCGTGATGGTCACAACTGTGTCGAAGTAGAAACCCACGCCCGTTGTTTTTTCTGCCGGGTCAACCGTGGCGGCCGCGGCGGGGGGTGTCGTCGGGGTTTCGCCGCCTGCCTGCTGCGCACTGCATCCGCCCAGCAGCAGCGTCAACGCCATCAGCCCCGAAAGCACCGCTGTTTTTTTCATTCCTTCACCACCAATTCCACACTTACCCGATTGGGCAGACAGATAATGAATTGCTGATTGGGGCGCGTCTCCCAGTTGTCCAGCGTCACTTCGCCCATTTGGACGCACAGCTGATTATGGCATGTTGAGGATGCCATCACCGCGCCGCGCTCGCTGATCTCAATCACGTTGACGCTGCCGTCCTCCTGCGTGACGGTCAATGTCTGCTTCTGCCCCAGCGGCACACGGGCGTACTCCGCGCCATCCACCGTCACGACGATTTCGCCATTTTGACCCCCGCTCGGACGCAGCAGCGTTACCGCCGCCAGCAATCCGACGGCAAGTGCGACCATCAGCGCAATGACCCAATAGTTCTTCTTATCCATACTGCTCCTTTATCTTGGCATATGAATACATTGTGAATTATACCACGAACTCCATGCCGCGTCAATGTCAAGTTTTCGCGATTGAAGCATTTCTCGATTCAGTTGACTTTGCTTTCATACTTATATGCTATATGCGCGTGCAGCGCAGGGATTTCGCCTCTGCGGAGGCAAGAATCCTGTTTCAAATTCCTCAATTTTGTGGTATAATGATCCCAGCAGACTTCTGCAAAATGCACGTTAAACCAACGATTAGGAGGATTTTTACCATGGCTAAGGAACTTAAGGGCACGAAAACCGAGCAAAACCTGCTGGAAGCCTTCGCGGGAGAATCTATGGCGCGCAATAAGTACACCTACTTCGCATCGAAGGCGCGCAAGGACGGCTATGTGCAGATTGCCGAACTCTTCGAGGCAACCGCGGCGAACGAGAAGGAACACGCCAAAATGTGGTTCAAGCTGCTGGAGGGCGGCGAAATCAAGGATACCGCGGCGAACCTGCTGCACGCAGCCGAGGGCGAGAACGCCGAGTGGACAGACATGTACGTCCGCATGGCAGAGGAAGCGGACGCCGAGGGTTTCCCGGCGATTGCGCATAAATTCCGCATGGTCGCCGCCATCGAGAAGGCGCATGAGGAACGCTATCGCCGCCTGCTGGCGAACGTGGAAAATGACCTTGTGTTCTCCAAGGACGGCGACGTGATTTGGGAATGCGCGAACTGCGGCCATATCGTTGTGGGCAAGAAAGCGCCGGAAATCTGCCCGGTGTGCGCGCATCCGCAGAGCTACTTCATGGTCAAGGCGGAAAACTACTGATATTCCTGATTCTGATAGCAAGCACCCCTCCTTCGGCAAATCACCGAAAGAGGGGTGCATTTTCGTTCGTAGATCTTTGGGAGCAACACGCGCATACAGTATGCAGATGCGCTCATCTCAATCGCGAAAAGGGTGTCGAGAGGGTCGAAGACCCTTCGCAGGTGCAGGGCAGCGCCCTGCTGGGGTCAAGGGGCAAAGCCCCTTGGGTCTCCCCCGTCCTTTATTTCTGGTCGGGAATCAGAACCGCCTTGATGCGGCGGACGCCAGCGGAAGAGGATTCTTCCTTCTGAATCTTGAACGTGCCCAAATCGCCGGTGTTCTGCGCGTGGGGGCCGCCGCAGATTTCAAAGGAGTAATCGCCCATCTTGTAGGTGCGAACCTTCTCGCCGTACTTGGACTCAAACAGGCCAATTGCGCCCTTCTCCTTCGCTTCCGGCACAGTCATCTCTTCACACACAACCGGCACTTTCGCCTGAATCGCTTCATTGACCATCTTTTCGACCTGCGCCAGCTCGTCCTTGGTCACCTTGCGGCCGAAGGAGAAGTCGAAGCGCAGACGTTCCGCCGTGATGTTCGAGCCCTTCTGCGCCACTTCGTCGCCGAGCACCTTGCGCAGCGCCGCGTGCAGCAGGTGAGTCGCGGTGTGCAGGCGTGCGGTTTCCTCGCTCGTGTCCGCCAGACCGCCCTTGAACTTCTGCTCCGCACCCTGATGGCTCAGCTCCTGATGCTTGCGGAACGCTTCCTCGAATCCGGCGGTGTCCACCGTCAGATTGCGCTCCTTCGCCAGTTCCACGGTCATCTCAATCGGGAAACCGTAGGTGTCGTAGAGGTGGAACGCCGTCTCGCCGTCAATCTTGCCATCCGCCGCGCGGGACGCCACCTTGTCGAACTCCTTGTTGCCCTGCTTCAGCGTGCGGGCAAAGCGGCCTTCCTCCAGCGTCAGCTGATCGATGACGAACGCCGCGTTGCGCTCCAGCTCCGGATACGCATTCTTGTACTGGTTGATGATAACCTTCGCGATTTCGCAGGTGAAGCCGTCGGGCATACCGAGCTGCATCCCGTAGCGCACTGCGCGGCGAATCAGGCGGCGGAGAATATAGCCCTGATCCGTGTTGGACGGGGACACACCGCGGTCGTCGCCCAGAATAAAGGTGGACGTGCGCATGTGGTCGGCAATGATGCGGAACGCCTTGGTCGTTTCCTCATCCGCGCCGTACTCCTTGCCGGACAGTTCGGCAATCTTCGCCAGAATGTCGGTGAAGGCGTCCGTCTCATAGACGGTCTTTTTGCCCGTCAGCACACAAATCGTGCGTTCCAGGCCCATGCCGGTATCGACGTTCTTCTGCTTCAGCGGAATGAACGTACCGTCCTTCTGCTTGTTGTACTGCATGAACACGTCGTTCCAGATTTCCAGATACGCGCCACAGTGGCAGGCAGGCGAGCAGTTCGGGCCGCAGGGCTTTTTGGTGATGATGAACATCTCGGTATCCGGGCCGCACGGGCCGGTGATGCCCGCCGGGCCCCACCAGTTGTGCTCCTTCGGCAGATAGAACAGGTGGTCATCCTTCACGCCGCAGCTGCGCCAGAGATTGGCGGCTTCCTCGTCGCGGGGGCAGTCCTCGTCGCCCTCAAAGACGGTAAATGCCAGCTTGTCGGGGTCCAGACCGAGGTACTTCTCGCTCGTCAGGAACTCCCAGCTCCACGGAATCATTTCCTTCTTGAAATAGTCGCCCAGCGACCAGTTGCCCAGCATTTCAAAGAAGGTCAGGTGGCTGGGGTCGCCCACGTCGTCAATATCACCCGTGCGGATGCACTTCTGCACGTCGGTCAGGCGCGTGCCGGCGGGGTGGGGCGTACCCATCAGGTACGGCACAAGCGGGTGCATACCGGCGGTGGTGAACAGGACGGTCGGGTCATTTTCCGGAATAACGGAGGCGGAGGGAATCCGATGATGTCCCTTGGACTCCATGAACTGCTGGAACATTTCCCGCAGCTGGGCGGATGTAATCTGCTTCATAAAGGCTGCTCCCTTCAAATTCGCACAAAATGGGGTCAATCGCAAGGGCTATTATACCATTCTGTCATGCGATTTGCAAGGGCTTCACGCGGTTTCCTGCGCCATTTGCGCCTTCTGCGCACGAATGACCTTCGTCATCATCCACACGGCGAGGGCAAGCGTCAGCACATCCGCCAGCGGCTGGCAGACTTCCAGCCCGCGCAGCCCCCACACGTTCGGCAGCACCAGCAGCGTCGGAATCAGGAACAAGCCCTGACGCGCCGCCGCCAGAATCGTCGAGCGGATGCCGTAGCCAATCGCCTGCGTGTACATGTTGCTCAGCGTAATAAAGCCCCACGCCCACACGGTCAGAATCTGAATGCGGAAGGTTTCCGTGCCGATGCGGATGACCTCCGGGTCGGAGCGGCGGAACAGCGTGACGACCGGCTCGGCAAAGGCGAAGCCCGCCGCGCCCAGCACCAGCAGCACAATCGTCGTTACCTTGACGCTGAAGGAAAACGCGCGGTGCATCCGGTCATATTTTCTCGCGCCGTAATTGAAGCCGCAGACCGGCTGGAAGCCCTGCCCGAAGCCGACGACGGTGGAGTTGACGAAATTCAGGCAGCGGCTGACAATCGCGAATGCCGCAATCGCAGGGTCTCCATAGACCGCCGCGGCATTGTTGAGCAGCGACGTCGACACGCTCATGATGCCCTGCCGCCCCAGCGACGGCAGACCGTTGTTCAGGATTTTGGCGTACATCTGCTTCGTTGGGCGGTAGTTGCGCGGATGAATCGTGATGGCGTCGGCGTGCGTGCTGCACATCACCAGCAGGATGACAAAGCTCGTCAGCTGCGAAATTGCCGTCGCAATCGATGCGCCCGCAATACCCATGTTGAACACGAAAATCAGCAGCGGGTCAAGGAGCATATTCAGCACGCCGCCGGAAATGATGCCGACCATGCCATACGTCGCCAAGCCTTGAAAGCGCAGGAGGTTGTTCATTGACAACGACCCCATCATGAACGGCGCGGCGAGGAAAATATACCGTGCGTAATCCAGCGCATACGGCATAGCGGTCTCCGTCGCGCCAAGCAGGCGCATCAGCGGCTCATTGAACACATTGCCCAGCACCGCAATCAGCACGCCCGCCGCCACTGCGGAAAAGAAGCCGACCGCGCTGTACACTTCCGCCTCCTTGCGCTTGCCCATGCCCAGCAGATGGCTGACGTTCGTACCGCTGCCCATGCCGAACATGAACGCCAGCGCCTGAATCATCGCCATCACGGAAAAGACAATGCCGACGGCGGCGGAGGCGGATGTGCCGCTTGCGGTGGCTTCCGCCGTGCCAATTTGGCTGACGAAATAGGTGTCCGCCATATTATAAATGGAGGTAATCAGCATTGAGCAGATGGTGGGAAGCGCCATTTTCGGGATAATCTTCTCCACCGGCTGCGTCAGGAGCATTTGCTGTCTTTCTTCGGCGCTCATCGCCATAGGATTTGCCCTGCCTTTCTCATTCTCTCTACGCATGGAAGCCCTTTCAGAGCATACCGAATGAAATATTCTGCAAAAGTCCCGAAAATCCTTGTTTTTTTCGCCGCACTTGACAAAGAAAGTCAGATGCAGTACCCTTGTATTGGGGAGAGCATCCCCCGAAAGGCAGAAAATCGACATGAAATCGACCGAAGAAATGCTGCAAGCCGCTGTACAGCAGCTGCAAACCGCGGAGCAGGCGCGCCTAACCAGCGAAACCGACCCTGCGCGCCGGCAGCTGCTGCATCTGCTCTATGCGCGGGAAGCCGCCGCGCTGCAATCCATGACACTGGTACGCGCTGAAATTCCCGCCACCCAAAAGCGGGACTGGAAGCCGCTGATTCTCCCGCTCGCCGCCGCGGTGCTGAATCTGGGTGCGCTGGCGCTCTGGCTGACGCTGCCCAGCTGCGTGACACCGGAAAACAGCGGCTGGATGGGGCGATTCGCGCTGTGCATCGTTGCGCAGTCGGTATCGCTCTGCGCCGCCATCGGGAGCATTGTGAGCGCCATGCGCCGCAAGCCTCCCAAGCCTGTTGCAGTGGCGGATGAGCCTGAGCTTCGCCGTCGCTTGGTGGAAGTGGAAGGGCGAATCGCTTTGGACGCGCAGACCATCGAAGCGCTTTTCGCGCAGGAATCCGTTACCATCATCAGCACAGGCGCGGAAACGGCAGCAGAGCTATATGCCTCACTGTACGAAATGGCACAGGACGCCCGGCTGGACGGCGACGCAAATCAGGAAAAAGCGCTCTCGTGGCCGCTGTCGAATGCAAAGCGCCTGTTGAATGCGGTCGGCTGCGAAGCGGTGGACTACACGCCGGAAACGGCGATGTTTTATGACGTGATGGACGCGGACATCACCCAGCAGCGCCGCCCCGCGATTGTGCAGAAGGCGGACGGGATTGTGCAGCAGAGGGGACTGTATTTAAGGAAGGGATAACGCCATCGCTGCCCCCTTGTCGCGCCCACAGGCGCGAATCCCCCTGCAACAATCAAAATCAAGAAACATGGGTGTGCATTGCGCATGGGCGTGCATTGCGAAGGGGTCAAGGGGGCGACCGCAAAGCCCCCTTGTCGCCTCCGCAGAGGCGAAATTCTCTGCTTGCAGAAAAGACATGCCATGTCTACAAGACCAGCAGCGTGGTCGCGCCAATGGGCAAGTGGTGAGTAGAGCCGCTT
>ULVI01063992.1_pt1 | contig 12693 bp, 10 predicted proteins | sample 1959331 | NCBI WGS metagenome assembly ULVI01 (sample SAMEA4835782, study PRJEB28245) | human gut metagenome | biome: gut microbiome; material: fecal sample | place: Denmark | collected 2008 | reverse complement strand
GAGACGAGAAAGCTGCCCGCCACGAGACGGCGGTATTCGCTGCCGTCCATGCCGAGCGCGGCGCACAGCCGCGTGAGCGTGTCATAAAGGAAAGTGGATGCCGCGCCCTGCTTCGTCTCGCTGCCGACCTCTTCGTTATCGAAGATGCAGCAGACGGGAATGGAGCGGCTCTCCCCGGCGGCGAGAAACGCCGTCAGCGAGGAGAAAGCGCACTGGAGATCGTCCAGCCGCGGCGCGGAGATGTATTCGCCGAGCGTGACGCCCTTCTGGGGATCGTAAAGGAAAAGATCGCCGGTGACGATGGCGTCCTCCGCAACACCGGCGGCCTTGGCGACGGCGGCGTGGAAGCTGCCCTTTTCGCTGCTCATCCATACGGGCAGCATATCGACGGCGGCATTATAGCTCATGCCGTCGTTGGCGTTGCGGTTCATGTGGATGGCGACGTTCGGGATGATGGCGCAGGGGTCCTTGAGATCCACGAGCTTCACCGAAAGCTTGTCGCCCTCGGAGACGAGAACACGGCCCGCCACGGAAAGCGGCCGGTCGAGCCACGGGGCGCAGAGCATCCCGCCGTATTTCTCCACGGAGAGACGGAGATAATTCCCGTCCGGAAGCTCCGCGTTCTCCTTGATCTTGAACGCCGGGCTGTCGCCGTGCGCGGCGGTCATCATAAAGCCCGCGATCTCCCCGGCGGGGACGCGAAACGCGATGAGGGAAGAACCATTCCGCGTGACAAAATACTTGCCGCCGGGGACGATCTCCCAGCGCTGCGCCTCGCAAAGCTCGGTATATCCGGACTCGCGCAGCATGTCCGCGCTGTGGGCGCAGGTGTGGAACGCCGTGGGACATACGGCAATATAATCAAAGAGCTTTTCGTTCATTTCATTTCCTTTCCGTCGTCCGGCCTCTGCCGGAACAGTACAAGTTTTTCGAGCGGGAAGAGCACCGCCGTCTGCACGACGCCCGCGCCGAACGAGGCGAGCGTGCGTGAAAGGGATGCGATGCGGCTCGACGCCATCGCGGCGACGATCTCGCCCTGCATCCACGTGGCAAAGAGAATGAGCGCGAAGAGGATCACGAGATACACCGCGAACCCCGCGCGGGTACCCTTGCCGCGAAACGTTGTTTTCATGTTGATAAAATAGCCGTAGATGTTTGCAAGACCGTTTGCCAGCAGGAACGGCAGCACATAACCCCATGTGACGACGCCATTTACCACATACTTTGAACCGTCCGGGAAAAGCGCGTCGGCACGGAATATGCCGCGCAGCAGCGGCGGCAGCGGCGAGACAACACGGTCGAACGCGAGCGGCAGGAGATTGGCGAGCAGAAGCTGCAAGATCGTCACCGTGAGACTTACAAGATTGAATTTCACAAACTGCCAGAGCGTGCGTCTCTTTCCCGCGGAAAGGCGCTCGTCCAGCCGCTTCCATGCGTTCACGGCGAAACGGTCACTCCCATTCGATGGTCGCGGGCGGCTTGGAGGTGATGTCGTAGACAACGCGGTTGATGCCGCGCACTTCGTTCGTAATGCGCGAGGAGATGCGCCGCAGCACATCCCACGGCAGGGGCGCGAACACGCAGGTCATAAAGTCGCTCGTTTCCACGCAGCGCACCGCGACGGTGTAGTCATACGTGCGTCCGTCGCCCATGACGCCGACGCTCTTCACGCCGGTGAGCACCGCGAAATACTGATCGGCGCGGCAGCCGCACTTGCCGATCTCCTCGCGGACGATGGCGTCCGCCGGGCGGAGAATGGCGAGCTTTTCGCGCGTGATCTCGCCGAGCACGCGCACGCTGAGACCGGGGCCGGGGAACGGCTGACGGTTCACGAGACTTTCGGGCAGGCCGAGGAGAAGGCCGAGCTTTCGCACCTCGTCCTTGAAGAGATAGCGCAGCGGCTCCACGACGCCGGAAAAGCCGAGATCCTTCGGAAGCCCGCCGACGTTGTGGTGGCTCTTGATGACCGCCGAGCCCGTGCCGGACTCGACGACGTCCGGGTAGATCGTCCCCTGTGCGAGGAAGCCGACCTTGCCGAGCTTTTTCGCCTCGTCCTCAAAAACGAGAGCAAACTCGCGCCCGATGATCTTGCGCTTCTGCTCGGGATCGGTCACACCCTCGAGCTTTGCAAGAAAGCGGTCGGCGGCGTCCACGCAGCGGAAGTCGAGCGCCTTATCCTCAAATACGGAGCGTATCTCCTCCGTTTCGCCCTGGCGCATGAGACCGTGATCGACATAAATGCACGTGAGCTGGCCGGGCACCGCGCGCGCGAGCAGCGCCGCGCACACCGAGGAATCCACGCCGCCGGAGAGACCGAGCAGTACCTTCTCGCTGCCGACCTGCTCGCGGATCTCGCGGATCTTCGTTTCAAGGAAGCTCTCCATCGAGTAATCCCCGGCGCAGCCGCAGATATCAAAGAGGAAGTTTTTGAGAATGAGATTGCCCTGCACGGTGTTGGTCACTTCCGGATGGAACTGCACACCGTAGAGTCGGCGATCTTCGTTCACATACGCCGCTACGGGCGTGAGGTCGGTGTGACCGGCAACGCGGAAGCCCTCGGGCAGCGCCGTGACGAGATCGGTGTGGCTCATAAGCACATCCGTCGGCACGGTGCAGCCGGAAAAGAGCGGGAGAGAGGTGTCAAGGGTAATGGGGAATACGCCGTACTCGCGCTTCGTGCCCGCCTCGACCGTTCCGCCGCAGAGATGGCAGATGAGCTGCATGCCGTAGCAGATGCCGAGCACCGGGATGCCGAGATCCAGCACGGCCTTGTCGCAGGTAGGGGAATCGTCGCGGTATACGCTGTCCGGTCCGCCGGTGAAGATGATGCCCTTCGGCGCCATCGCGCGGATCTCCTCCACGGGCATTTTGCACGAACGGATCTCGGAATAGACGCCGTGCTCACGCACGCGGCGCGCGATCAGCTCCTTGTACTGCCCGCCGAAATCCAGAATCAATACAGTCTCTCCGGTCATAAATAGCCTCCGCAGCAAAAATTTTTAAAAATATAAAGGATATCCGTCAGCAACGCATAATTCGGCAAGAGCGGGCGGCGCAAAAGCGCCGCCGAGCGCCGAAGACGATGTTACGCGGCGCTGACCAAACGAAAAAAGCGTCGCCGACGCGGTCAGGTAAACCGCGTCGGCGAACGCCATTGCTCACCTTTACGCACACGAATTATACGGAACAGAGCCGTCTTTGTCAATAAAAAATCGCGGGCAATATTGACAAAATCATCGGCACAGGGTAGAGTGAGCAAGTTAAAGTGATAAAGACAGGGACAACCCTTCCGTCTTTTGCCTTTGGCAAAAGCCACCTCCCCTGTTAGGGGAGGCAAGATCGTTTTCTGCAAACCCACTTGGCTCCCCACAATAGGGGAGACTGCACGGCGCGGCCGTGACCGAGGGGGTCTTCACCCGGATATCTACTATATATTATAAAAGGGGCAGGGCTTATGAGCGGTATGACAGAAGAATTCGGCTCGATGGTATTTTCGGATGCCGTTATGCAGCAGCGTCTCCCGGCGGAGATCTACAGCGCGCTGCGCTCGGCCCGACAGTACGGCAAGCGCCTGACGCTCGCCGAGGCGGACGTCGTCGCCGAGGCGATGCGCGACTGGGCGATCGAGCGCGGCGCGACGCATTATACCCACTGGTTCCAGCCGATGACCGGCATCACCGCCGAAAAGCACGACAGCTTTCTCTCCCCGGCGAAGGACGGCGGCGCGCTGCCGGAGTTTTCGGGCCGCGAGCTCATCCACAGCGAGCCGGACGCCTCGAGCTTTCCGTCCGGCGGTCTTCGCGCCACATTCGAGGCGCGCGGCTACACCGCCTGGGATCCGACGAGCTACGCTTTCGTGAAGGACGGCGTGCTCTGCATCCCGACGGTGTTCGCCTCCTACGGCGGCGAGGCCATCGACAAGAAAACGCCGCTTCTCCGCAGTATGGACGCGCTGAATATCCAGGCGCTGCGCATACTGAAGCTCTTCGGCGACACGCAGACCGCCGCCGTGCGCGCGAACGCCGGCGCGGAGCAGGAGTATTTCCTCATTGACCGCGGCGTTTACGAGCAGCGCCCCGACCTGATCTACACCGGGCGTACGCTTCTCGGCGCTCGCCCGCCCAAGGGACAGGAGCTGGACGACCATTATTTCGGCGCGATCAAGCCGCGCGTGGCGGCGTTCATGCGCGAGCTGGACGAGGAGCTCTGGAGGCTCGGCGTCCCGGCCAAGACCGAGCACAACGAGGTCGCCCCCGCGCAGCACGAGCTTGCGTGCGTCTATTCCACGGTGAACATCGCCGCCGATCACAACCAGCTCGTCATGGAGTGCATGAAGCGCGTGGCGGACCGGCACGGCATGGTGTGCCTGCTGCACGAAAAGCCGTTCGCGGGCGTGAACGGCTCGGGCAAGCACAACAACTGGTCGCTTTCCACCGACCGCGGCGAAAATCTTCTGAACCCCGGCGACACGCCGGAGGAAAACGCGCAGTTCCTGCTCATCCTCACGGCGGTTCTGCAGGCCGTGGACGAATACCAGGACCTGCTGCGCATCTCCGTCGCGGGAGCTTCCAACGACCACCGTCTCGGCGGCAGCGAAGCGCCCCCGGCGATCCTCTCCGTGTTCCTTGGCGACGAGATCACCGGCATTCTCGATTCCATTGAAAACGGCACGCCGTATGAATCCGGCGAAAAGGTGCAGTTCAAGGTCGGCGTGCATGTCCTGCCGCGCTTCCCGAAGGATACGAGCGACCGCAACCGCACCTCGCCCTTTGCCTTCACGGGCAATAAGTTTGAATTCCGCATGGTCGGCTCGTCGCAGTCGATCTCCGAGGCGAACATCATTCTCAACACCGCCGTGGCGGACGTGCTGCGCCGCTATGCCGACGAGCTGGAGGGCACGGCGGACTTTGAGAGCGCGCTGCACGAGCTCATAAAGCGCTCCATCCGTGAGCACCGCCGCATCATCTTCAACGGCAACGGCTACGAAGAAGCATGGGTGCGCGAGGCCGCGCGCCGCGGTCTGTGCAACTACCGCTCCACGCCGGACTGCGTACCGCATCTGCTCGACGCGAAAAACGCGGAGCTTTTCCGCCGCAACCGCGTGTTCAGCGAAACGGAGCTTCGCGCCCGGTGCGAGATCGTGCTCGACCACTACGCCAAGGAGGTGCGCATCGAGGCGCTCACGCTGCTCGATATGCTGCGCAAGGATGTGCTCCCCGCGGTGAGCCGCTTTACCGGCGCTCTTTCCGCCACGGCGCACGAAAAGAAAAAGCTCTGCGGCGAGAGTGCCTGCCGGTATGAAAAAACGGCGGCGGCGGAGCTCTCCGCGCGCGCGGCGAAGCTCTGGGACGGCGCGGAAAAACTGGAAAAGGCGGTGCGCCGCATTGACGACGGACGCCTCTCCACCGAATCCGCCGTGGAGATCTGCCGCGGTGAGATATTGCCGGAAATGGAGACGCTGCGCGAAATTTCCGACGGCGCGGAGCTCATCATGGACCGCACCGCGTGGCCGTATCCGTCTTATGGTGAGATCCTTACCAGCGTATATTAAAATTTAGAAGAAAACCGGCGCTTTTTGGTAAAATACCGAAAGCGCCGGTTTTGCCGCCTTGACATCCGGCAAAGAAACCGATATAGTATGGCCACAAACAAACAGCGCGCGGATCCGCGTCGAAAGACGTCGTCGGGGGAGGCCCCGCCGAGGGAACACGGATGCAAATTCCGGACTATCCCAGTAACCGTAAAGCGGACAAAAAAGCCGGTACCACTGCCGAAGGGCGGGAAGGGGCTTGAATAGGATGATGCCAAGTCGGGAAACCTGTTTTCGCATGAGAGCTTCTGGGACGGGGTATAGCTGTGCGATCCATTGCCGATTCCGCCGCCCTTTCCGAGAGAGGGGCGGCGTTTTTGCGCCGGAAGGCTGGTTGTTTGAATACTTTTTTGAGAAGGAGTTCAAGAAATGAACGCCAAAAAGATCCTTGCTCTTGCATTGGCAGCCCTGATGCTGCTCTCGCTCGCCGCCTGCGGACAGAGCGCTGAGCCCATCGCGACGGAAGCTCCTGCCGAGCCGACCGAGGCCCCCGTGGAAGCCACCGAAGCCCCCGCGGAGGATACTTCCATCACCGTGACCGACATGACCGGCCGCGAGATCACGCTCGAAGAGCCCGCCACGCGCATCGTTGCGCTCACGGCGTCCGACTGCGAGATCATCTGCGCGCTCGGCGGCATGGACCTGCTCGTCGGCCGCGGCACTTACTGCGACTATCCCGCCGAAGTGCAGGAGATCCCCTCTGTGCAGTCCGGCTATGAGACCAACATCGAGCAGATCATCGCTCTCGAGCCGCAGGTGCTCCTTATGAGCACGATGGCCCAGACCGAAGAGCAGATCAAGGCGCTTGAGGACGCCGGCGTCCACGTTGTCGTTTCCGACGCGCAGGACATCGAGGGCACCTATGCCGCCATCCGCATGATCGGCGCGCTGCTCGGCAAGAACGAGGAAGCCGAAACGGTCATCGACGGCATGAAGACGACGTTTGAGTCGCTCAAGGGGGTCTGCGGCGACGGCGAAAAGACCATTTACTTTGAGGTCTCCCCGTTGGAGTACGGTCTGTGGACGGCCGGCGCCAACACCTTCATGAACGAGATCGCCGAGCTGCTCGGTCTCAAGAACTGCTTTGCCGACGTGGAAGGCTGGGCGGAGATCAGCGAAGAGCAGGTGCTCGAGCGCAACCCCGACTATATTATGACCATTTCCATGTACTTCGGCGAGGGCCCCACGCCCGAAGAGGAGATCGCTTCCCGCGCCGGTTGGGAAAATGTGACGGCTGTGAAGAACGGCGCCATCCTCAATCTGCAGAACAACGAGCTTTCCCGCCCCGCACCGCGTCTGGCGGAAGGCGCGCAGATGCTCGCCGACTTCATTGCCGGCGTTGAGGCCAATGACAAGGCGGCCTGAGCCAAAAGAAAATAAAACCATGGTACGCCGGGAGGGGTTTGGCCTTCCGGCGTATCTGGCATTTGCCGCGGCGACGGTATTCACGCTTCTCGTGTGCGTGTCGCTCGGCAGCGTGAAGCTGCCGCTGCGCGAGACGTTCGGCCTTTTGTGGAACGCCCTGGCGGGCCGCGGCACGGGAACGGGCATGAGCGCGACGATCGTATTCTCCGTGCGCCTGCCGCGCGTGCTGTGCGTTGCGCTCACGGGCGCGTCGCTCTCGGTGTGCGGCGCGGCGATGCAGGGCCTTTTGAAAAACCCGCTGGCGGACGGCTCTACGCTCGGCGTATCGTCCGGCGCGTCGCTCGGCGCGGTGATCTCCATCGCGTTCGGCATAACGCTCCCCGGCATCCCGCTCGCCGGGACGATGAGCATGGCAATGCTTTTTGCGTTCCTCTCGCTCGTCGTCATTCTGGGTCTTGCGTACCGGCTGGACGGCTCGCTCTCCACCGGCACGATCATCCTCATCGGCGTCATCTACTCGATGTTCGTTTCAAGCGTTCTCTCGCTCGTCATCACGTTCGCGCCGGATAAGGTACAGTCCATCACGTTCTGGACAATGGGCTCTCTCGCGGGGCGGGGGTATGTCCACGTCTTTGTGCTGCTCGGCGCGCTCGCCATTTTCGGCGGCGTGCTCTTCGGCTGCGCGCGCGAGCTCAACGCCTTTGCCGTCGGCGAGGACAACGCCCGGCACATCGGCGTGAACGTCCGGCGCGTTAAACTCACGGTGATGATCGCGGTGTCGGCGCTCATCGGCGTGTGCGTGTCCGTCGGCGGCACGATCGGCTTTGTGGGTCTTGTGACGCCGCACATGGTGCGCCTCATCACCGGGCCGAACCACCGGCGGCTGCTCCCGGCGAGCGCGTTCGGCGGGGCGATCTTCCTCATGCTGTGCGATCTTCTCGCGCGCACGCTCTTTGACCCGCGCGAGCTGCCCGTGGGCGTTGTCACGTCGTTCATCGGCTCGATCCTCTTCGTCGTCATCTTCATCCGCACAAGGAGGGGCGAGAAATGAGCATGCTGGAAGTACAAAACCTCTCGGTGCGCTTCGGCAGCGCCGTGATCGTGAACGATGTGAGCTTCTCCGTGCAAGACGGCGACTGGCTCATGCTCATCGGGCCGAACGGCGCGGGAAAATCCACGATCGTGAATGCCGTGTCCCGCGGCGTGCCGTATACGGGAACGGTGTTTTTTGAAGGGAAGGACGTGCAGAAAACGCCCGCCCATCTCCTTGCGCGCGGCATGGGCGTGCTCGCGCAGCACCACACGGTCGGCTATGCCTTCTCCGTGGAGGAGGTCGTGCGGCTCGGACGCTATGCCTATGCTCCCGGTATTTTCTCCCGCCGGAGCGACGAGGACGAGCGGAGCGTCGCCGAGGCGATGGAGCTGACAGGCGTGGCGCATATCGCGCGCCAGTCCGTTCTCACGCTCTCGGGCGGCGAGCTGCAGCGCGTCTTTCTCGCGCAGCTCTTTGCGCAGACCCCGCGGCTGCTCCTGCTTGACGAGCCGACGAATCATCTTGATCTTGTGTATCAAAAACAGATCTTCTCCCTTGTGCGCGAGTGGCTCTCCAAGGGCGGCCGCGCTGTGGTGTCGGTCGTGCACGATCTCTCGCTCGCGCGGATGTACGGAAGCCGCGGCGTGCTGCTCGACCACGGCAGAATCGCCGCCGCGGGGGAGGCCGCGGACGTGTTCGCGCCGGAAACGCTCAACGCCGTTTACCGCATGGATGTTGCCGACTGGATGCGCACCATGCTCTCCCAATGGGAAAAGTGAAGAAAGCAGCAAAGCGCCGCCGGACCCCCGGCGGCGCTTCCTGCGTCTGTTATAAATGCATAATTATGCCAATGATTTTATCGATGCAAAGAGATAAAATGCGGAAAATGGCGCGAAGGTATTGACAGAAGGGACCCCCCGCCGTATAATCCGTGCATAAAATAAGAAAGCACCTGATAGAGGTCGCGGAAACGAAGAGTATCTTGCAGCACACGCCGGCAGGCGGCCGCAGGAGAAAGGCAATTCCGCCGAAGCACCGCATGGCTGCCGCCGTGCTGCTGCTGGGCCGACGCCCAATAAGCGCCGGACTGTCACAGTTACTGTGGAGAGCTATCAAAGGAAACCGGTTTTTGATTTTCTTTTTGAATCTCATTTTTCGGAAAGCCTGCGATACCACATCGGGTCGCAGGCTTATTTAATTTTTCCGAAAAGGAGACAGAAAAAATGAGAAGAAGAAACATCCTTGCGCTGCTGATGGCAGCCGCCCTCTGCCTTTGCCTGCTCGCCGGGTGCGGCAGTGCAGAAACGACCGACAGCACCGGAACGAGCATCACGGAAGCCGCGACGATCGCCGATCTCAAGGGTATGAAGATCGCGGCGCAGGCCGGAACGTTCCACGCCGACGCACTCAACCAGATCGAAAATGTGCAGGGCTCGACGTATCCCGAGTTTGCCGATCTTCTGACCGCACTCAAGAGCGGCGCGATCGACGGCTACATCGCCGAGGAACCGACGGCCTTCTCCGTCTGCCAGAGCGACGATACTCTTACGTTCCTCCCGTTTAAGAACAATGAGACCGGCTTTACCGCCACGGCGTCCGATGTCGGCATCGCCATCGGTCTGAAGAAGGGCTCGGAGCTGCGCGAGCAGATCAACGCCGTTCTCGCGGAGATCACACCCGAGCAGCGCAGCGCGCTCATGGAGCAGATCGTGACGCTCAGCTCCGGCGGGGAAGTGACCGAGTTTGCCGTGAGCGCCGAAGAGCCGGAAAACCCGACGGGCACGCTCCGCGTCGGCATGGAGTGCGCGTATGAGCCGTATAACTGGACCGACATCTCCGGCGCCTCCTTCGGCGCGGTGCCCATCTCCGGCGAGGGCAAGGACGGCCTTTACGCCAACGGCTACGACGTACAGATCGCAAAGTATGTCGCTGCGCGTCTCGGCATGAATCTGGAAATTTACTCCATCGAATGGGATTCGCTGCTGCCCGCGCTGGAATCCGGCGCGATCGACGCCATTGCCGCCGGCATGAGCCCCACGGCCGAGCGCGCTGCGCAGATCGACTTCACCGATACCTATTACGAATCCAACCTCGTCGTCATCATCCGCAAGTAATCTGACCGAAAGGGCCGGTAAACAGCCATGAGCTTTTTTCAGGACGTAATCAACATAGTCGCCAAATATTATCCCCAGCTGCTCAGCGGCGTGGGAAACACGATGCTCATTGCGCTTACCGGCACCGTGGCCGGTCTCGCCATCGGCCTTCTGACCGGCATCGTCCGCACGGCGCCATTCTCCCGCAACGGCTTTGTGCGCGTGCTCCATAAGATCCTGAACGCCGTCATCGCCGTTTATGTGGAGATCTTCCGCGGCACGCCCATGATGGTGCAGGCGATGGTCATCTACTGGGGTTATGCCTTTGCCTCCGGCGGCAGCACGCTGCCGCTCATTCCGTCCGGTATCCTGATCGTTTCGGTCAACACCGGCGCTTACATGGCCGAGATCGTCCGCGGCGGCATCATCTCCATCGATAAGGGCCAGTTTGAGGGCGCTATGAGCATCGGCATGACCCATTCGCAGACGATGTTCAAGGTCATCATCCCGCAGGTCATGCGCAACATCCTGCCCTCGGTAAGCAACGAGTTTGTCATCAACATCAAGGACACCTCGGTGCTGAACGTCATCGGCGTAACGGAGCTTTACTACTTTGCCGGGATCATCAAGCGCCAGAGCTTTGAAACGTTCCAGACGTATCTTGTCGTGTGTGTGCTGTACTTCATTCTGACGTTCACGGTCACGCGGCTGCTGCGCTTTGTGGAGCGCAAACTCGACGGGAACGACAGCTATGTGATCTTCGGCTCGCAGAGCGACAGCGCCGCCGAGATCCGCATCAAAACCGCGAGGGAGGGCTGAGCCATGGGTGAAAAGGTCATAGAGCTTGTGCATCTGCAAAAGCAGTTCGGCGATCATACCGTGCTGCGCGATCTCCATCTCAGCGTGGAAAAGGGTGAAGTGCTCAGCATCATCGGCGCATCCGGCTCGGGCAAGAGCACGATGCTCCGGTGCATCAACCTTCTTGAAACGCCGACGTCCGGCCAGGTGCTTTATCACGGGCAGGACATCACCGCACGGGAAATGAATCTCTCGCAGTACCGCGCAAAGGTCGGCATGGTGTTCCAGAGCTTCAATCTCTTCAACAACATGACGGCGCTGCAAAACTGCGTCACCGGCCAGATGTCGGTGCTCCGGCGCAGCCGGGCCGAGGCGGAGAAAATCGCCATGGAATATCTCGGGCGCGTCGGCATGACGCCGTACATCCACGCCCGCCCGGCGCAGCTCTCCGGCGGACAGAAGCAGCGCGTGGCGATCGCCCGCGCACTTGCGATGGAGCCGGAGGTGCTGCTCTTCGACGAGCCGACGAGCGCGCTTGATCCGCAGATGGTCGGCGAGGTGCTCGATGTTATGCGCTCTCTCGCCGGAGACGGACTCACGATGATCGTCGTGACGCACGAAATGGCGTTTGCGCGCGACGTTTCCACGAACGTCGTCTTTATGGCCGACGGCGTCATCTGCGAAGAGGGACGCCCGAAGGATATTTTTGAAAACCCGCAGGACCCGAAGACGCGCGAATTTCTCTCGCGCTTCCTCGTGGGGTGATACCAAAGGCCGCAGCGCTGCCACGCGCTGCGGTCTTCTTATATCGGCCCGGCCGGTTGACATACGCTTGACAGCGCTGGTATAGTGGAGCCGAAAAGGAAAGGGGGGGCGAGATATGGAACACCGCATTTTGCTCGTCGAGGATGACCGCAGCCTCGCCGACGCCATCTGCGCGCAGATGAAGCTCTGGGCGCTGGAGTGCACCTGCGCTGCCGATTTCCGCGCGGTCATGGCGGAGTTCGCGCGCGTGCAGCCGCATCTCGTGCTGATGGACGTGTCGCTTCCGTATATGAGCGGGTATCACTGGTGCGCGGAGATACGCAAAGTAAGCTCCGTGCCGGTCATATTCATCTCCTCGGCGAGCGATAATATGAACATTATCATGGCGATGAACATGGGCGGCGACGATTTTGTCGCCAAGCCCTTTGATACGAACGTGCTCATTGCCAAGGTGCAGGCTCTTCTCCGCCGGACGTATGAGTTCGGCGCGGCAGCGCCTGTGCTCGAGCACGCCGGGGCGATCCTCAATACCGGCGACAATACGCTCACCTATGCCGACGAGCACATCGCTCTCACCAAAAATGAATACCGCATCCTTCTCACGCTGATGCAGAACAAGGGGAAGATCGTCAGCCGCGAAAAGCTCATGGAAGCGCTCTGGCAGACGGACTCCTTCGTGGACGAGAACACGCTCACCGTGAACGTCGGCCGTCTGCGCAAAAAGCTCGAAAACGCGGGGCTGCACGATTTCATCACAACGAAGTTCGGCGTGGGCTACGCCGTGGGGGAAAAATGAAGCTGCTCGGAGACTATATCAAAAGCCGCCGCGGGGTGCTGCTGTTCTTTGCGCTGGCGGCGGCGCTGCTCGTCGTATCCTTCGCTCTCTTCCATCTGCCGCTGCGCGCCGTGGCGTATCCGTGCGCGCTCACGCTGCTGCTCGGTCTCGCGGCGCTCGCGCTCGATTTCCGGCGCGTATATAAGCTCCACCGGGAGCTTTCCCAGCTGGAGACCACGGCGGCGGAGCTCATCGGCGTGCTGCCGGCGGCGGC
>ULVI01015937.1_pt1 | contig 12705 bp, 25 predicted proteins | sample 1959331 | NCBI WGS metagenome assembly ULVI01 (sample SAMEA4835782, study PRJEB28245) | human gut metagenome | biome: gut microbiome; material: fecal sample | place: Denmark | collected 2008 | reverse complement strand
CATCTATGTGATCGATCGTCAATTCCTGCGGAATATCCCCCATCAGTGTTTCATATACCAATCTATGTACTCGGTAATATTTCCTTATATGCCGATTATTTTCTATAAAAGAAAGGCATACTTCTAAATATCCATCTTTATCCACTTTATAACAATGCTCTCTTGGTTGAAATATATTTATTCGCCCTTGTCCACCTTTAACTTTAGTAGTTATTACTTTGCCACTTTTGGTAACATAGTATCCGTCATATTTAGTTTTATAAGCAATTTCATTTTCAAAAATTATTTCCTCCATAATTAAACCTCTCACTAATTTTCTTATGGAAATTAGATAGCACGGTATTACCATATCAATTATGACTTAGGTTTCACCGTTAGCAACTTTCGTCACACCCTTTAGCAAGGTTAAGTAGGTTTTATTACGGCAATATTACTTACCGTATTGTTGGCTAGCCGCTGACATTGTTACGTCACTTATAACATCAAAAGCAACATCAAGTGTTTTGGGCTCGTTATAATGAATGTTGCCCATTTCAAAGCCGCCAGACAAAACATTTGCCATATCAAAAATACAACAGTTTATGCCGTCAAGTCTGTCTTTCTTGTCATGGATATAGATGTAACCGTCTCTAGCCGCCTGCCTTTCTTCAACATTTAAGAAAAATTTATCATACAGATTTTTATTTAACTCGCCATAAATCAAACTACGCTGTGTGCTGTTCATAGTAGAGTCAGTATTGGCATTTGAAACGTCACCAATATAACGAATACCTTGGGATTTAGTATATACATCGTCCATCATATGAACAAAATCTTTTTTGTAATTTCTATACTGCCTATAACATTCACCTGATTTTGGGTAAAGGTCAAGCAAAGTTCGTTCGACTATTGCGTGTATTGCCTCAACTGAAATGCAATCATTTTCTAAATCTTCTTCCATTATGTAGTCCATAACAGCAGAGCAAATTTTTTCATAATCTTTATCCGAAAGATTTTCTAGTGCCCTGTTAGCCGATTTGCTACAGGCATTGATTATTTTTTGATAATCAAAATCTTCTAATGTTCCGTCCTTTTTTATTACTTTCATTTTATCGCTCCTTATCATCATTCACAACAAACTCTATTCTTTGTTCGTTTTCTGTATTCCCTATATTCTCTGGCTTTAAGTCTAATTCTATTTCTGTACCCATATCAGTTTTCATAATTATGTTAATTGCCTCATCAATATCATTCCAATTCCTACAACGATATCTTTGGTGTAACATATGAGCGTTGTTTTCGTATGACTCAAACCCAAGTCTATTCCATGGATAATCAAATAAAATTTTATGATAATAGCCACCAACTAAATTGTCTACGCAATCATCAATTAGAATGTCAATATCCCTACCGAGCATTTGTTTGTTCTTTATGGCTATGAGACTATCATACATATTTAAAAATGGAAGTTGTTCTTGTAACCAAGCTGCCTTATTAGAAATATTCTGTGGGGCTGTAGCTGTTACTATATAGATTTCACAACCTAAATCATGGTATTTCTTCAATGTAGCAACACAATTTTCAAGCACTTTTATGTTATCCCATACCCTCTTATCAGTGAAATAGTCATAAAACTTGTCTTGAGATACATTTTTAAAGAACTGTCTCATATTATAGGTAGTTATATCGGCAACGGACAAATTATCATTATAGTCCTTATTATAAACATCAATAATACTTTCTACTAGATTATTAATGACATTATCACAGTCCACACCAATACGCCACGGTCTAGGTCTTATCAGATTTGCTTTCAGTTCCATTGGTATTTTCCTCTTTATCATTTTCATCTAATTCATTAAGCATTTCGGTTACTGTTCTATAGGCTATTAGAAAACCAAGTACAAGCCCAACCAAAGCACCAATAATAAAATTAGCCATTCTTATCATGTTCCTTTCTGTATTTTTCGTATTCATCTCTAATTTGCTCCAAAGTACAAATTTTATACGGTATATGTCTGTTGTCACAATACAAAACCTCCGTGCGACAGCCTTTAGAGGATTGCCAATCCTTTGAACAAATAATCATTTCATCTGCAAGTTCTTCAAGTAACAACAAAGTCATGTTCAACCCTTGCTCATAAGTGGTACAATCGTAAAGGTTGCCAAACATTGCACTAGGATTGAGATACAAATTCTCAGGGTGCATTATAGTTAATAGTTTTTGGCACTCATTTATTTTACTTAAATTTTCTTGTTTGCCACCATATGGGTGAGATAAGTAAACAACACTATTATAATGTTCTCTGTTAATTATGTTCAGTTTCGGTATCATTATCTCCCTCCTGCTTGGCTATAATTCTTTTCACATATTTTTTTAGATTTTCATAAGCTGTGTTGATATTTTCATCATTATTGATAACGTAATCAACAGATGATTTGCAGTTTTTAAATTCTATTTTATCTTGTTCTGTACGTTTGCTGGTTTCTTTAAGTGCTTTATCAAAATTCTTGTACATTTTATGGTAACGTCCAAACAAACGCTTGTACCGATTGATATACGAGCAATCTATAAAGATAGAATAAATCTCTCTATTACCCCTGTACTTTTTACGGAGTTCATTAAGTCCTGTTTGGTCTACAACATAAAGATTATATGTATCATCGTCAATTTGACTTGCCGTTACTCCATAATGATTATTGAGATAATAATTATATGCCACGATGTCATTAAGTGCCTTAAATTCTTTTTCTGAAACAAATGTATGTCCTTCTTCTCCTTTAAATCTAGGAGGACGTGTTGTATAAGAGGGTATCTGCTTCATATTAAATTCTTTTTCAAGCATTTGCACAAGTATTGATTTGCCACTTGCCGAAGCTCCAAGAATACAAAATAGTGGTTTAGTCATTTACCATCATTCTCCTTTAAATAGCATGGAAACATTTCCTTACACTCTCCAACGTACTTGCACATGGGAACTAAAAAATCTTTCCAAATATCATCAAGTTCAATAATTTTATCGCACATTTCTTTTATAACTTCTCTTGTTTCTTTAGCAGCCTGATTGCACAATCTCTTATTAGCAATGCTCATTAGTTCTTCGCCATTGAAATCCCATATCATGTTTACAGGAGTGTCCTGTGGGGCTTTAGTCCTATCATAATCAGATTGCCTATCGTTTCTCTGAGATTTAACGTAAGGTTGTGCGTGAATGTGTCTCACAAGATGTACCGCTACCCAATTAGGGATATCTTCAAACAGTACCGAAAATCTTAGTCTGCGTATCGGTGAATGTCTTGCTTTTAATATTTTATATTTCCACTCGTCTGTCGGTGGTGTTTTAGCCTTTAGCCCTACTGTCACCAAGGCTCTTTGTTTTACTGCAATCCAATCTTCAGAAGTTGGATATTCAAGTATTGTTACTTTCATCGTCTTTTCCTCTACTTTATAATAAATTCTGCGAACATTTCTTCTGCGTTCTTTTCATGTTCTGTTGGCACAAACATTATTACCTCATTTTCTAGGTCAAGTGCAAATATACCCACTATACTACTTGCATTTACGCAATAATGACTTTGCTTCAGGTCTACATTATAGTCAACCATGTTCGCAAGTCTGATAAACTTCTGTACTTCTTTTACTGTAGTAAATCTTATTTTATATGCTGTATACTCCGTTACCATTTTCATCTGTCCTTTCTTTGTTTAATTTGTTGCCATAGCAATCATATAAGCTCTTTGTACAATTGCTTTATTTTTAGCTTTTGTTATCCTTTGTCTTTCTTTGGCTTGAATGAGTTCGTCCTCGCTCATAAAATATGTATCTAGTTCTCTACACTCTGACTTGTAGCGTTTTAGCTGTCTGTTTTCCTCCTCTCTAGCTAAACGCTTTCTTTTTCCTGCTTTCTTGTCGTATGCCAATTTTTAAATTCACCTCTTTTCTAATTAATTTTCTGAATTGATACAATATTACCAGAATAATTGTCATAAGTACCAATGTTGCCACTGCTCATAACATCAGGGTCAAGTGCATATGTATCAACTATAAATTCAACCACATTCTTAAAGCCGTTGCCTGTATCTCGATACTGATTATTATAGTCAGTATGAATATCAGCTTTACAATCGGCTAAAACAGCGGTGAATGAATTACCTGTGTCGGTTGTAATTAGATAGCGTGTACCTATTTCTGTACCATAATAACTTCCTAAAGCAATACAAACATCGTCACCTTGTCTGCGTATTCCCTGACTATCCGTCCAACAATTTAGTTGTAACTGATATTGCAGAGAATTGATGTCCGTAATACAAGCATAATCCATATAGCCGTGAAATGAAGTATCACCTGTTGGAATATCGTAAGAAATAAGTTCTATTTCTGGCTCTGCTTCAGACTTAGTAACTATCGTTGTAGTTTCGGTTACTTTATGGCTATACGGCTTTGTAGCTCTTGTTTCTTTGGTGGTTGTAGTAGATTTAGTATTTGTTTTTACTGTATTTTTTTTATTTTCTACCGATCTAGTTGTTGTGTTTTTAGTTATAGTGTTTGTGATAGTGGTAGTTGTATTAACTGTTGAATTTTCAGCTTTGTTTCTTTCAAAATTGTGCTTGTAATCTTCGTTAATCCCAATAACTTTTACAACTCCAAAGCCAATAACTATTATGCAAATAGCAATCATCAGTTGTATTATTTGTTTTGTTGTCTCGTTTTTCTTTTTGTTCATATGTATTTATTCCTCATCGTCACAATAGCAATGCTTGTTGTAATAATCTTCTCCGTCCATTTTTTCACAAGGGATATCATTGTATTCACACAAATCGTCAACGTCCATATTATGATTTGACAAATATTCAATAGCCTTTTCTCTGGCACATTCTTGGCAAAGTTCTTCCGAGTCATTGTCAATAATATAAAGCATATCAACCTCAGTTCCGCACTTATCACATATTAAAACACGATAATCTCGACCCATGTAACAATGACGGCAGGGAAGTCCGAGAGCAGTACAGCCCACACAATCATTTCGTATCTCACTTGCCATGTTTTTACTCACTCCTTTACTTCCTTAAATCTGGCATAAAAGCTGTCATTAATATCGTAAACATTGTCATATGTATTACAACTTTTTCTGCCATGACCGTCTATTAATCTGCCATTTTTTACTTCGTATACTTTTCCTTCTTGAAAGTTATGGGTGTCAAAGCAAGCCACCCATATGCATTTCAAGAGAGTATTCCAAGCATTGTTTAACATTCTGTTTCCTTTCTAGTTTCAGTATCAACCTCAAACAGCTTTCCAAATATGTAATAAAGTACATCAACCACAATAGAGTTACCTGCCTGTTTATAAAGTTGACTGTCAGAACTAAAAGCTTGTGATCTATCGAATTGTTCGTCAGTAAATCCCATAAGCCTATAACATTCTCTAGGAGTTAATTTACGAACTCTGAAGCTTTTAGCTTCGGGTTCAATTACAGCTTGGTTACAACTTGTAGTCAACGTTTGTACGCAACCCTTTTCGACCCTACCTCTTCTTGTCTTAGAATTAGGCTGTTCCAGATTTACACTATCACCTTCATAAATCTCTGCGTAGCCTTTCTTAGTTGCCTCTTTCACATAGGCTATTGGCTCTGCTATTTTAGGTTCAGTATTGCCACCCTGCATTGTAGTCAATGTTGGACTTATTCCCTCTTTTGAATAAATTCTGTTCGATGTTTCATATGGATAATAATTTAAGTCTCCAACTTTAACACAACGATTGGTTTCTAAAATTTGTTTAGGCTGTTTATAATCTGTTGCAACTAAAGTACCCATAATAGAATTTTTAGAATACACTAAATCACGTTGTCCTATGGTTCTAAAACTAGGTTTAGTAGTTCCAATAATATTCTTAGTCAATGTTTTGTCAGTAATGATAAGTCTATTTTGTATATCTTCACTTAAATAATACTTTTCATCTACATTATCTTCCAGTACATCTTTAAGTCTGACTCCGTTATCAAAAGGCTGCGGAAATTCAAATTTGCCATCATCAATATCCTTGCGAATACTTATTGCAAAGACTCTTTCTCTATTCTGAGGAACTCCATAATCTTTAGCATTTAAAATTTTCCAATATGTATTGTAACCAAGTTCGTTAAGGACATCAAGCAAGTCATTAAAATCAGACATAAATTTTTTACTAACTAAATTTTTAACATTTTCAAACATTACATACTTAGGAGCATTATTAGAATCCACTGCCTGTTTAAGTAACTTGATATTGTCCCAGAGTAAAGAACTTCTTGTATTACTGCCCAATTTAAACCCTTTCATCTTGCCTGCATTAGAAATATCCTGACAACAAAATGAAATTGTCCAAAAATCAGCATATTCAAGTTTATCTATTTTGCTAATGTCACCTAAATTCCTCGAAAGCTTATTAGCAAGCCAATATTTTTCAAGCTCTTTTGATTTACTATTTACAAATCTGTACCAATTATAAGGTTTGTTTTTCTGAAAATCATATCCAAGATTAATTTCTGTAAGCTGCCTAGCCATTTCTTCTCTTGTAGGATATTCAGTATATGTATTTATAAGTTCTTCTGTAAGTCCACAATGAATAGAAGCATAAGCTAAAACTGCATTATGGTCTATATCTGAGGTGTGTTTAATTTCACAAGGTATTCCAAGCCTTTCTAGTGCTGAAATTTGTGCGCCTATACCACTAAATAATTCGTTTACTGTTATTTTTTCCGTTTTCACTATTTGTAAATCCTCCAATTTGTTCTTTATTGGAAGATAATTGCAATTATCATATTCACTCAGGTAGCTAATCTGAGCGTTCCGTTTTGTTTTATCTCTTGTTTTCTTAATAAAATGTTGGTTTTATATTTTAGTTGCTTTCAACTTTTTCACGATCCAGCTAATGCTTTTACTAATGCTTTTGACTTTTCAATCCTATTTTTCATATCAACAGACAGCCTACTATCAGAACACTTAAATTTCAAAGGATATACTCCATTATATTCTGCAAGATGTTCCAATGTAATTCTATGCTTGTTTTTCAATTCAGTATATGTTTCGTGGGTACACGTCATTTGGTTTAGTTTAACAAGCTCATTACAGCAGGGACAACGTGTTATCAAAATTGGTACTTCGTAAGGATCATATTTTCCAAACTCGTTTCTCCAACAAGGGTCACCCATTGAAACTCGAAGCATTTCTTCTTCTGAGTGACCGATTTCACCTTTTTCATATAATTCTTTAGCTTCTTTTTCCTCAAAATAAAACTCAGAATTGCAGGCTTTACATTGCCCTTTAAATAGTGTTATGTTCTCAATAAAATTTTCACCTAATTTGGTTACAAACATTTTGTTATCTCCTTTTACACTAATCGAATTTTACCACAGCTACTGTTTAACCATGCTTATCAATCTATATAAACTTCGCATTATCAGGCAACCTATCCCGAAACTCTTTAGGCACTTTACCATTATGCCACAAATTATTTGTTGTAATAATTTCGCCTGTATGTAATTTAATTTTAAATTCTCTACCACCATATCCCCTAAAAGGACTATCACTCATTGGGTGAGCTTTGTCTAAATAATAACAAATGCCATTAATAATAACGTGTTCGTCCTTTTCTTTTATAATTTCAAGCCAGAACTTTTTATGGAAACATTCACTATTATCACAGACTTTCTCATATGGCTCTGCATGGCAGACTTTGTGGAACACTCGACCGCAGATTTCACATTTTATATTTTGAATATTACAATCCATTTGTCCGTCTCCTGCTTTTACATCAACCACTTTCTATATTTTCTATTTTGCTTACGCTTAATCTTCTTTATGCGGTTGTATATGTGTTGTTCATAACACTCAAATTGTAAACACTTTGAATAGCAATACATCGATACCACAAAAGTGATTAAAACCATTGTTATACTTACTATAGTTTTGACATGATGTAAGCCGTATTCGTCATAGCAATGTGCCATAATTGGCATTGTTAAAACAAAAGCACAAAAAGAAATAATACAAATAATAGTATATATTGTCATTCGTGTTTTGCACCATTGTTTAGAATATTTTGCTACTTTAATTTCTTTCATCAATGTTTCCTCATTAATTTTACTTTTAACCCTTTTGCTTCTAGTAGTGCAATTTGAGCGTTCAAAAGTTCAACTCTTTGTTCCAAAGATGAAATGTGTTTCTGTAAATAATTAATTCTGCCCAAACAATGCTCATAATCTGCATTAATAAGAGTTTTCCAACCTATACCGTTTGAAGAATAAGATTCCGCTTTATCATCATAATGTTTTGGCAAATCAATAGCATCGTCAGGGATTGGTCTACCATTCTTTACTGCTTCTTCAATAGCCCTGTAACACGCCATTTTTACACACCTTTCTTACCAGGTTTTTATATTGATAGTTTTGTTCCATCACTTTCATCTCCGTAAACATATGTTGAATTATTCAATAGTACAACTTTCTTAATTTTCTTATTCATTTTCTTAATCTTTTTATTCAATTTCAAATAATTTTTATTCAATTTTTCAATTTCCAATTTAAGTTTTTCTATTTCAAGACTGTTATTTTGTACTCTCCTTAATTTAACAATTTTGTCGCTAGATTTATTCATTTAATTATTTCCTTTCTGTAGTTCTCTTGTTATAACGAATTTCTCTATAACAAAAAGGTCAAATCCGTTTCTTACGAACTGTTTTGTAAGATTATGTTTTACGCCATTACCCAAATATGTATAGATATAACTCATTTGCTCCATTGTAAAATTAGTTCCACAAATTTTATTAAAAGCATTGGTGTTGTCTTGCCAATATCTTATAAGCCTTTTATCTCGTGAATATCTTAATGCACAAGAGCAATCTCGACTTAGCCACTCACAAAGTTTTACCTTGAAATCTTCATTTGTTTTCACATCGTCAAGCTGAATATAGACATTGAATTTTGGAATAAGAATAATCTCATTATTTCTATTAATAAAGCTATTTGGGAAAACTTGCATTGCAAGTTTTATACTTTCCAGAAGTTTCATTCTATCTCCTTTCAACCAATTCCAATTCTTTCTTTGTATTCATCAAGTGTAATTTTGCTCATTTTATAATCTAAAAGTGATATAAATTCTTCTGTAGAAGTACAAAAGGGAAAATTACAGTTGTGAAGTTCTTTTCTTATCTCTTCTATCGCCTGCTCAGACGGAATATGCTGCTTACTCTCGTTGACACAGACTTCTGAGATAAGAAATTCCATATGCTGATATTGATTTATTAGGAATATTAGTTGCTCTTTCGTAAGAGCGTTAAGAATTTTCTTTGAAATCATTTATGTTCTTTAACCCCATTTCAAGATACAGTTCCTTTCAAACAAACTAAATTAGTTATGAATATCTAAAATTGTAGCAAACATACCTTTGCTTTTCGCCTTTATTTCGGCAAGCTTTTTATCAAAATCTTCGTCTTTTATAAATGCGTGTCCGTTCCAAGTTTCACGAGCAATAACATTTTCATCAAAGTCAATACAAACAAAGCAATCTATCTCGTCAAAATTAAGCAAATCATCTATTCTTGCTCCGTCCACATATAGAAAACCATCTCTTGAACCCATTGAACGATAATAAATATTTTCAAACAAAATCTTCTTAGATTTTTGCAAATCTGTTAAAAGTTTTGAGTGAAACAATTTCTTATTTCTGTCTGAAATATATTCCCAATCATATTTCTCATCATTATTATCAATTTTTAATTTCAGTTTACCTGAATATCTGCCGCCGATTTCCCACCAATCATATGTAAATATAGGAAAAGAGATTACTTCACCACTTTTGTCACATTTCCAATTTTCTTCGTCATAAGGTTTTAAAATTTCAGAAATTCTATTTTCTGAAGGCATTTCTTTAGTGATTAAAAGTAAACAATAGTGCATAAATATATCCTTTCTTATTATGTATTTTTTAGTCTGTCAACTGCAATATTAAAATAGTTCTCGTCAATTTCACAACCAATAAATCTTCTGTTTAGCTCTTTAGCAGCAATAGCACAACCGCCCACTCCCATAAAAGGATCAAGAACTATTTCATTTTCGTTTGATGAGTTTTCAATAAGGATTTTACTCAGCCCTACAGGTTTTTCAGTATCGTGTATATTCTTTCCGTTCTCATCTTTTGTTTTTCTATTAGGTACAGAAATAATATCAGACGTTCCACAATGATTTATTTTTACTCCCCTACCTTTACGCAAAAATATTATGTATTCAAATTGATTCATATAATACTGACCCATTATTTTATTACCCTTATCCCAAATTAGGCATTTGATAAAGTTAAAACCATGTCCGTTTTCATCTTTCCATTCATCAATTACTTTTAGGAAATGGGTTAAATTTTTATGGTTTGTCATTATGTAACAATGCCCTGTTTCTTTTAGAACCTTATAAAATTTAGGTAAATAATCTTCAATTTCTATATTATTGTGTTCAAAGACTTTGCCTTTTCTGTTAATAGACTTTTGTAGCATACCACCTGAATTTCCTGCGTTACCTCTTGCAGTTACTTTGTATGGTGGGTCAGTAAAAATCATATCAACCACAACATTTTTTGCAACAAGGTTGTTTAACATTTCAAGAGCATTTCCATTTACAAATATCATTTTGTTGTCATTTAGTTTCAATTTTTCTTTTTCACTTCCTTAATAGTTTGTAATCAAAACTTCTATATCTTTGGTTTCTCGGTTTTTCTTATGATAGTTGCAATTTAAATAACTAGCAGACAGATAATGAACATTATATTTATCTTTCCAAGAATCTAAAAATTCATTATCATATTTTAAATTATTTGATAAAGCCCATCTTATTCCTTGATAGTCCAATCTATCTAGTAATTCATAAAGTTTCCTTTCGTGTTCAGCAGTCCAACCTTCAAAACCACGTTTACCATCATTATAGTTACCAACAGAGTTAAAATAAGGTGGGTCAAAGTATATGAGGTCATTCTCGTCAAAGTTTGAAAAGTTAAAATCAAAAGCATTTTTAGAAAATACTGTCACAAATTCTTTGTCCTTAAACCTTTGTTTCAAAGCAGGTATGTTCTTTGCCTGTCTATCAGAAAAATGACTGCGATTTTTGCCAAAACTACTATTATATTTGTGTTTATTGTTAAATCGAAACTGATAGTTAAATGAATAACACATTAAAGTATATAATGTAATCCAATCTTTTCTACCACTATTATAATCTTCTCGTAGCCTTTCAAACCCTTCCTTATTTGTTTTGCTCAAATTGTATTCTAAAATAATATTTTTAATCTGCATAATTATTTTATCATAAGGCATTGAGAATAATCCTGATACAATATCTGAAATATAAGGGATAATGTCGTTATATATGTAATTGTCCGCTTCTGTATTCATTAAAACTGTACCTGAACCACCGAATAAATCAACGAAAGTGTCAATATTTTTCGGGAACAATGGTAATATCTGTGGCAGAAGCTTGTATTTGCCACCTACATAATTGAGTGGCGATTTTATGTATTCTGACTTTATCAGTATCATCTCCTAAATAAAATTTCTCTTTTATTTGAATTTTAGGTGTCTAAAAGTGCGTATTTACGCTGTTTTGGGATATGTTAAAGTAGCGTATTTTCATTAATTTGCATTTTTTAAATTAATTGCTTTATGCTTTCTTTTTGCCTTTCCTTATAATAGACGTGTCCTTTGCTCCAACTACTGTTATACTCTCCATTTATGTTTCGCATTTTATAACCCAAGATGGGTGTTCTTCATGAATTATTCGTCTGGCTAAATCCCATTCTTCTGAGTTATATTGGAATGTAAGCCATAGCTGAAATAAGAGTCTGCCAGAACGCTTATACCGATACGACTCTTTCCAATACTGAAAAGCCTTATAAATTCTATCATTTAAATTATCATAATAGCAATTACCAGTATTAAACATATCGGCTAAACTACGTTCTGAGATTTTTGATATTATGTATTCTTCATTTGTCATGAATCATCTCCCTTTATGAACAAATAATCAGTTGAAATATCATCTATTACATTTTTACCTGTCTCTTTAAACCATACACTCAAATCTCTTTTAGTCATTCGTAATCCTCCTCAATCTTTTCCATCACCTCAGGATTGTCATAAACGTTGCCAACGATAAAAGAGACACGTTCGCCATAGCAAGATTCGACTTCAAATTCCGTAAGATCAATCGTATTAAAAAGATGATTCACTTTAAACGTTGGAGTGCCTACATCTGTCAGCTCCCAAGAAAGTGTTTCATCATTCCACCTTACATCCATAAATCTATCAGTGCCACAAGAAGTTACGTTAATTATATCTCCTTCAAAAATTTTCTTGCCATACTTATCTGTTAATCCTGTATATTGGCTGACGGTCTTAGGGTCTACTACATAAGAAATTGGCATTGTATCAACAAACTGCTTATAGTCATTGTCCTCAATCTCTATATTGTCGTAAATAAGATGCTCAACATTAACCCCTTTGTCCTTGAAATATGGACGCTTTTTGCATACATAAAACCCCTGAACCCATTCGCCATTGTCTACACGTTTTCCTCTAAAAAGTATTTCACGCATTGTCGTTCTCCTTGTTACCAAACTTTCAGTGCCATTTTCCAAGCACAAAACGCTCGTAAAACGTCCCCGTGTATATCCTGTGATAGCGTTCTATCACCGCCCGGTCAAGGGTCG
>ULVI01008940.1_pt1 | contig 12776 bp, 8 predicted proteins | sample 1959331 | NCBI WGS metagenome assembly ULVI01 (sample SAMEA4835782, study PRJEB28245) | human gut metagenome | biome: gut microbiome; material: fecal sample | place: Denmark | collected 2008 | reverse complement strand
TACAGCAGGGATCCAAGTTTTTACAGTGTGCCACTTTTATACTCGGAGAAAGCAGCCTTTGCAGTTAATAACGGAAATAAGAATTTATTGACAATACTAAATAAAACGCTTAATGCTATGCCAAACAATATGCTTACGAGCTCACTTGCCATGTATGAGAACAATTCAAGAAAAATAACATTGGGAGATTATATAAAACACAATCTGTTAAAAGTATCTATTGTAAGTGTCGTTACTGTTTTAAGTGTTATGACTGTGATTCTTGTGCTTTTAAGAAAGGCAAGAAAGGCCGAGGCTATTGCAATGAGGGCAGCAATACACACACAGGAGCTTAATGAAAAGCTGCAGGTGGCAGTAGAAAAGGCTGAAAGTGCAAATAATGCAAAATCGACGTTCCTTTTTAATATGTCGCATGATATCAGAACGCCAATGAATGCAATTATAGGATATGCAGATCTGGCATCTAGGCATATAGATGATACAGAAAGACTTAAAAAATATATGAAAAATATTCAGTCATGCGGCCAGAATTTGCTGTCTCTTCTTAATGATGTGCTGGATCTTGCCAGAATTGAAAATAATAAAACAGAAATGGAATATGTAATTTCAGATATCGGCGCAGATTTTGAAACATGGGTTATGATGTTTTTGAATCAGGCGGAAGAAAAGAAACAGACAATTACTAAGACAAAGCATTTGCTTTATCCGTATGTTTACATGGATGTTTCTCATGTATCGGAGATTTTTATTAATATCATAAGCAATGCAATTAAGTACACTAATAATGGAGGTGTGATAAACTGTGATATTTCGCAGGCGCCTGGCAAAAAGAATGGCTGGTGCGATGTTATTATTACTGTAAAAGATAATGGAATTGGTATGTCAGATCAGTTTTTAAATCATATTTATGAACCATTTGAGCGAGAGCGCAATTCAACGATAAGCCGTGTAGAAGGAAGCGGCATTGGAATGGGTATCGTGAAAAGGCTTGTTGAGCTGATGGATGGCAGTGTTGATGTGCAAAGTAAAATTGGCGACGGCTCTACATTTACTGTAACTATCCCATGCAAAATTGCATCAAAAGAGGAATCAATTGCAAAGCGGGATAAAGGAACTCATGATAAAGCCAGCTTAGTTGGTGCGAGAATTTTGGTGGTAGAGGACAATGATATTAATGCAGAAATTGCAACGGAGCTTCTAGAAGAGGAAGGTTGCATTATAGAGAGGGCATGCAATGGTGTGGAGTGCATTGATATGCTTGAAAAGGCAGATAATTCATATTATGCGATGATTCTTATGGATATTCAGATGCCTGTCATGAACGGCTATGATGCTACTAGGAAAATTCGCAGAATGAAAAATCAAAATAAGGCACAAATTCCTATCATTGCAATGACAGCAAATGCCTTTACAGAGGATAGACAGATGGCGCTTGATGTAGGTATGAATGATCATGTCTCCAAGCCGATTGATATGAACATTCTTGTGCCGATCATGATGAGGTATGTGTAACTATTCAGAGCCATGCAAAATAGAAGCATCGAAGATGCGATTTTGCGAATGGGGTTCTGAATAGTTACAAGTATTTATAATATAAGAAGGGTGTCATATGGACGAGAAGCTTAAACAAAAATTAATTGAAGCTGTTAAGGCAGGCGATGAAAATCAGGCAAGTGAGCTTTTGTGGCAGCTTGTAATTGATTGTCAGAACTGTCCGTTTAAGACTGTGTCAGGTCTTCCATTTTCCTATATTATTAAACGTGGACGAAATGGAGAACTGACAAAAGAGTTATGGATTGACAGACGGGAGAATAGCAAGTCATTGGCGTGGAGCAGTATCAGACTGGCATTTTCAAATGCAATGAAAATAAAGAGTGCAGATCGCCCTAAAGCGCTTGGCGATATTCGCGGTGTTTCTTATATTTACCCTATGCTGTGGCGCTTTGGTGTGCTTGAGGTACCGCAAACAGCACAGCAGCGTATGAATACAGAACTGTAAAAAATAATGTACGATGGAGGCGGGAATATGGATCATTTTAAACTGGTGTCTGAGTATGCGCCGACTGGCGATCAGCCAAGGGCGATTGAGGAGCTTGTAAAAGGATTTAAAGAGGGAAATCAGTTCGAGACACTTCTCGGCGTAACCGGTTCGGGAAAGACATTTACTATGGCAAATGTCATTCAGGCATTAAATAAGCCAACATTGATTATTTCCCACAATAAAACGCTTGCCGGTCAGCTATATGGTGAGATGAAGGAATTTTTCCCAGAGAATGCAGTTGAATATTTTGTCTCATATTATGACTATTACCAGCCTGAGGCTTATGTGCCTTCATCTGATACGTATATTGAGAAGGACTCTGCGATCAATGAGGAGATTGATAAATTAAGGCTTTCTGCGACGGCAGCGCTTTCTGAGAGACGTGATGTAATTGTAGTGGCATCTGTTTCGTGTATATATGGTCTGGGAAGTCCTGTTGATTATAAGGATATGATTTTATCACTTCGTCCAGGAATGATAAAGGATCGCGATGAAGTAATCAAAAAGCTTGTTGAGATGCAGTATGAGCGAAACGATATGGATTTTCACCGAAGTACATTCCGGGTGCATGGTGATGTCGTAGAGATTTTTCCGGCAAATGAGGGTGAGACTGCAGTGCGCGTAGAGTTTTTCGGTGATGAAATTGATCAGATAAGTGAGTTTGATCCGCTGACAGCACAGGTAAGAAGCCGTCTAAAGCATATCGCAATTTTCCCGGCCTCTCATTACGTTGTTGACCCAAAGGAGATGCTTCGCGCAACAACTGATATTGAAGAAGAGCTAGAGGAACGTGTAGATTTTTTCAAGCGAAATGATCGTTTGCTGGAGGCACAGCGAATTTCAGAGCGCACTCATTATGATATTGAGATGATGAGAGAAACTGGCTTTTGCTCTGGAATAGAAAATTATTCGCGTCATCTGGCAGGACTGCCGGCCGGTTCACCGCCGTTTACGCTGATTGATTATTTTCCAGATGATTTCTTAATTATTGTGGATGAGTCTCATATTACACTTCCGCAGGTGCGCGGTATGTTTGCAGGAGACCGCTCACGAAAAAATACACTGGTAGATTACGGTTTTCGTCTTCCATCAGCACTTGATAATCGCCCCTTGAATTTTAGTGAATTTGAAAGCAAGATTGACCAGATGCTTTTTGTTTCGGCAACACCAGGCGATTATGAAGGTGAGCATGAGATGATGCGTGCAGAGCAGGTTATACGTCCGACAGGACTTTTAGATCCGCCGATTGAGGTGCGTCCAGTTGAGGGGCAGATTGATGATCTGATTGCCGAGATTAGAAAAACGCTGCGGTCAAAAAATAAAGTGCTTGTCACGACTTTAACAAAAAGAATGGCAGAGGATTTGACGGAATATCTGCGTGATGCAGGTATTCGCGTGCGCTATTTGCATTCTGATATTGATACGCTTGAGCGTGCACAGATTATTCGCGATATGCGTCTTGATGTGTTTGACGTGTTGGTGGGCATCAATTTGCTTAGAGAGGGTCTTGATATTCCGGAGATCGCGCTTGTGGCGATATTAGATGCTGATAAGGAAGGATTTCTGCGTTCAGAGACGTCACTTATTCAGACGATTGGACGAGCAGCACGAAATAGCGAAGGTCATGTTGTGATGTACGCTGATACGATAACAGACTCTATGCGAAATGCAATTGAGGAGACAAAAAGAAGACGAGAGATTCAAAATGAGTATAACATAGAGCACAACATCACACCTACTACTATAAAGAAGGCTGTCCGTGATCTGATTTCAATCTCAAAGGCAGCAGAGAAGGCTGATGAGAAGCTTGCAAAGGATCCAGAATCAATGAGCAGGCAGGAACTCGAAAAGCTGATTGCAAAGGTAGCAAAACAGATGAATAAGGCAGCTGCTGAGTTAAACTTTGAAGCAGCTGCAGAACTTCGTGATCAGATGAGAAATTTGAAAAAATATTTAGATGATTAAAAGAAAGGCATATAATAATAAATATGGAAAATAAGAAATTTATCCGAATCCGCGGTGCAGCAGAGAATAATCTAAAGCACATTGATTTGGATATTCCAAGAGATGAACTTGTTGTGCTGACTGGATTGTCTGGTTCAGGAAAATCCTCACTTGCATTTGACACAATATATGCAGAGGGTCAGAGGCGATACATGGAGTCGCTTTCATCTTATGCAAGACAATTTTTAGGTCAGATGGAAAAGCCAAATGTTGAAAGTATTGAAGGTTTGCCGCCGGCAATCTCCATTGATCAGAAATCTACTAATAGAAATCCGCGTTCTACGGTAGGTACCGTAACGGAAATCTACGACTATTTTCGTCTTTTATATGCGCGTATTGGTGTTCCACATTGTCCTGTCTGTGGCCGAAAGATAAGCCGTCAGACTGTTGATCAGATGGTGGACAGTTTGATGGCACTTAAAGAGCGCACGAAGATTTTATTGCTGGCACCTGTTGTGCGCGGAAAGAAAGGCCGTCATGAGAAGGTTTTGGAGCAGGCAAGAAAGAGCGGCTATGTGCGTGTGCGCATTGATGGCAGTCAGTATGATCTGGAAGAGGAGATTACGCTTGATAAGAATATAAAGCATAATATTGAGATTATTGTAGATCGTCTTGTCATAAAAGAGGGTATTGAAAAGCGTCTTGCCGATTCACTGGAAAATGTGCTAAAGCTGGCAGATGGTCTTGCTTTTGTGGAGGTTGTGGATGGAACACCAATGACGTTTAGCCAAAACTTTTCCTGCCCTGACTGCGGCATAAGCATCGATGAGATTGAGCCGCGAAGCTTTTCATTTAATAATCCATTTGGTGCGTGTCCGACTTGCTTTGGACTTGGCTATAAGATGGAGTTTGATGAGCAGCTCATGATTCCAGATCAGTCGCTTAGCATTGATCAGGGGGCAATTATTGTGCCTGGATGGCAGTCATGTACCGATGAAGGCAGCTTTACAAGAGCGATTTTAAATGCACTTGCAGAGGAGTTTCATTTCACGCTAGACGTGCCATTTGAGTCATACAGCAAAGAAATTCATGATATTTTGATACATGGAACTAATAAGAGTGTAAAGGTGCGCTACAAGGGACAGCGAGGAGAAGGCGTGTATGATATTGTATTTGAGGGCTTAATTAAAAATGTAGAGCGCCGTTACCGTGAGACAGGTTCGGAAACAATCAAAGCAGAGTACGAAACATTTATGCGCATCACACCATGTTCTACATGTAAGGGCATGCGTCTGAAAAGAGAATCACTTGCCGTGACAGTGGCAGACAAAAATATTTATGAGGTGACAAATCTTTCTATTCGTGATCTCGCATCATTTTTATCTAATTTGACGCTTACCACGACGCAGCAGCTGATAGGTGAGCAGATTTTAAAGGAAATTCGAGCACGCGTACAGTTTTTGATTGATGTAGGTCTTGATTATCTTTGCCTGTCGCGTGCAACTGGTACGCTTTCAGGCGGTGAGGCACAGCGTATTCGTCTGGCAACACAGATTGGCTCTGGTCTTGTTGGCGTGGCTTATATTTTAGATGAGCCAAGCATTGGTCTGCATCAAAGAGATAATGACAAGCTGCTTGGCACATTAAAGCATCTTCGTGATCTTGGCAATTCTGTTATTGTCGTTGAACATGATGAAGATACAATGCGTGCTGCCGATTATGTAGTTGATATTGGACCTGGTGCAGGTGAACATGGCGGTCAGGTTGTTGCAGCAGGCACGGCAGAAGAACTTATGAAAAATCCGGCATCCATAACCGGAAAATATTTGAGCGGTGAACTTAAGATTCCAGTTCCAAATACAAGAAGAGAACCGCAGGGCTGGCTGACTGTAGTGGGAGCAAAGGAAAATAATTTAAAGAATATCACAGTGAATTTTCCTAAGGGAGTCTTTACATGCGTAACTGGTGTATCTGGTTCTGGCAAGAGTAGCCTTGTCAATTCGATTTTGTATCAGGCGCTTGCAAAGCAGCTAAACCGTGCGAGAACAATTCCAGGTGCATATAAAGAGATTAAGGGCATAGAGCAGTTTGATAAGGTAATAAATATAGATCAAAGTCCGATTGGCCGCACACCGCGCTCTAATCCGGCAACTTACACTGGCGTGTTTGATATGATCCGTGATCTTTTTGCTTCAACAGTTGACGCAAAGACGAGAGGCTATAATAAGGGTCGTTTTAGCTTTAATGTAAAGGGTGGACGCTGTGAGGCATGTTCCGGTGATGGTATCGTAAAGATTGAGATGCACTTTTTGCCAGATGTGTATGTGCCATGTGAGGTCTGCAAGGGAAAACGCTATAACAGAGAAACGCTGGAAGTAAAATATAAGGGAAAGAGCATTTATGATGTGCTTAATATGACTGTAGAAGAGGCGCTTACATTTTTTGAAAATGTTCCGTCTATTTACCGCAAAATTCAGACATTATATCAGGTAGGTCTTTCATATATACGATTAGGTCAGCCATCCACAACGCTTTCAGGCGGCGAGGCACAACGTATTAAACTGGCGACTGAGTTAAGCCGAAAGAGTACAGGAAAGACAATATATATTTTAGATGAGCCGACTACAGGACTTCATTTTGCAGATGTTCACAAGCTTACAGAGATGCTGCAGAAGCTTGTAGAAAACGGCAATACGGTAATTGTAATCGAGCACAACTTAGACGTAATAAAGACAGCTGATTATATCATTGATATGGGACCAGAAGGCGGAGACGGCGGAGGAACAGTAGTAGCGCAGGGAACGCCGGAAGAAGTGGCAGAGTGCCCGCAGTCCTACACGGGATATTATGTAAAACGCGTTATAGCTCACGAGACACCTACTATTTAAAGCAAAGCCCGAAGGTGAATGGCTTCCGTAACATGACGCATGAACATATCCCACACTTGCAATCTTTACACAGGTATGATAGACTAGATTGAATTAGTAACTAATAAAGTATAATCAGAAAGTTATATGAAAGGGTAAGGTAATGCGATTGAATAAGAAGAGTCTCCTTCTTGGCATGATCGTTTTGTTACTTTCCTGTATAGTTGGAAGCAGTGCAAAAAACAGCTCATTTCTTGAAAATGTACAGGCTTCTATGGTACAGGAAAAAGACAGCGATCAGTCACAGGATCAGCCGGAGATTGGCGTATCAGCCTTAGGTTACTGCGTGATGAATGCAGATACGGGTGAAATTGTTTTGCAAAAAAATGCTGACGAAAAGCTTCATCCGGCAAGCATTACAAAGATTATGACGCTGCTTGTGACGGTGGAACAATGTAAGAATCTTGATTCTGTAACAACTGTGTCAGAAAATGCACTGAATCAGATAGCACCGCTTAGTTCAACACTTCATCCGATGCCAAAGCCGGGAGAGCAATTTACTATCAGGGATCTTTTATATGGTCTTACGATGTGCTCAGGCAATGAGTGCGCGAATATCTTAGCGGAAGCAGTTTGCGGTGATATCGACAGCTTTGTTGAACTGATGAATGAGAGAGCAAAAGAAGCTGGTGCAAAAAACACTCACTTTTCAAACCCTCACGGACTTGATGCTGATGATCACTTAACAACAGCCTATGATATGGCGCTTATTATGAAGGCAGCACTAAAAAATCCGGCGGCAAAGGAAATTCTTTCTGCGAAAACATACACTATTCCTGAAACAGCGTATACATCAGAAAGAAATATGACAAGTGGTCATAAGATGGTTTCGGGTGAGTTTGAATGTGAGGGTGTTTATGCCGGAAAGCCGGGCTATACACGTCTTGCCCAGTCCACGCTTGTGACAGTTGCAAAGCGAGACGATGTTAATCTTATAGCAGTTGTTATGAAATCAGACTCAGGCATAAGCTATGAGGATACAAGTCTTTTGCTTGACAATGCCTACGCAAAGATTAATGACTGGGGTGTGACTGGAGGCTTTAATGTGTATCATCCGCGTGTGACGCAGATTGATGATGCTGGATTTACCGTGACATGGGATGTCGGACTCGATGCTGTGAGAGCTGAGTTTCCTGTCTGGATTGAGTATGACAGCACAGATGTGCTGACAAAGGGATCTTTGGAGGTGACATCTGACACAATCTCCTATCATGTCAGTCTTTCGGATCACGCCGGAAAAAACGGTGTGTATACAGTACAGGCTTATGTGTATAATGCGTCAGGAGAATCAAAGGTATGCTCGATTAAAGTATTAGCAGGAGTAGGAGAACAAAAAGGATTTGTAAACTGGAATGGCGCCACTTATTATGTGCATGAAAATGGTGCGCTTGGCCTGCAGTGGCAGGAGCTTGAAGAGGGCTGCTATTACTTTGATTATACTACAGCGCAGATGTATACAGGCTGGCTAAAGGGTGATACAACATTTTATCTTGATCCAGATGGAAAGCTTCACACAGGCTGGCTTAAGCTTGATGGAAAGCAATATTATTTTTATCAGGCCGGCGATATGGCAACTGGAAAGATGACCATTGGAAATGGTGAATATTATTTTGACGAAAATGGTGTTTTGCAGTCAGGTTTTGCGATTCCGCAGGCGCCATCATTATATGAATAGAAGAGGAATAACGTTATGAAGTGGAAGAAATTTACGATTCAGACAACAACAGCAGCAGAGGATTTCATCAGTGAGAAGCTAAGTGAGATTGGCATTGAGGGAATCGAGATTGAAGATAAGGTTGAGCTGACAGCAAATGATACAAAGGGCATGTTTATTGATGTACTGCCAGATTTAGGACCAGATGACGGAGAGGCGCTTGTAAGCTTTTATCTTGATGATACGTATGATGTGCCTAAGACGCTTGCTGCCGTAAAGATGGCACTTGAGGAGGTTGCCTCTTTTGTAAATGCAGGATCATGCGAGATCACGGCATCTGAGACAGAGGACAAGGATTGGATGAATAACTGGAAGCAGTATTTTAAGCCATTCGTTGTTGATGATCTTTTAATTAAGCCAACATGGGAAGAAATTCCTGAGGGAATGGAAGGAAAGAAGCTGATTCAGATTGATCCTGGTATGGCATTTGGTACAGGAAAGCACGAGACTACTCAGCTTTGTATTGCAGGAATCCGCAAATATGTAAAGCCGGGTGATAATGTTCTTGATGTTGGAACAGGAAGCGGTATTTTGTCAATTTGTGCGCTGTTAAGCGGTGCCAGTCATGTAGTGGGAACAGATCTTGATGAGAATGCTATTGATGCTGCACATGAGAATGCACAGGTTAATGGCATTACGTCAGAGCAGTATAAGGTTCTGATTGGAAACTTAATTGATGATCAGGCAATCAAGGATGAGGTTGGCTATGAAGCATATGATGTTGTCGTTGCCAATATTCTGGCAGATGTTATTATTGCGCTGCAGGAAGTTGTCGCAGTTCATGTAAAGCATGGCGGTATCTTTATCACATCTGGAATCATTGATATGAAGGAGCAGGCCGTCATGGATGCATTTGCAAAAAATCCAGAGTTTGAAGTGATTGATGTGCTGCATCAGGGCGAGTGGGTTTCAATTGTAACTAGAAGGAAGTAAATATATGTATCATTTTTTTATAAAGCCAGAGCAGGCAGATGCACACGAGGTAGCAATCATTGGAAGTGATGTAAATCACATCAAAAATGTGCTTAGAATGAAGGTTGGTGAACAGATTTGCGTTAACGATGGCAGTCATGAATATCTTTGCAGCATTGCACAGCTTGATGCAGAAGAAGTGACAGCAAAAATCGAGCAGGTCAGTGAAACTACAAGTGAGCTGCCTTCAAGAATAGTATTGTTTCAGGGATTGCCAAAGGCCGATAAGATGGAGACAATTATTCAAAAGTGTGTGGAGCTTGGCGTGCATGAGATTGTTCCGGTACAGATGAAGCGCTGTGTAGTCAAGCTTGATTGCAAAAAGGAAGAAGCAAAGAGAAAACGCTGGCAGGCGATTTCAGAGAGTGCAGCAAAGCAGGCTGGACGCGGACTTATTCCTGATATCCATCCTCTTATGACATATAAAGAGGCGCTTTTGTATGCTTCTGATAAGGAACATATTCTTGTCCCATTTGAGCATGCAGAAAATATGCAGGCAACGCGCGATGCGCTTAGTGCAGTAAAACCGGGCGAGCAGGTAGCAATCTTTATAGGACCAGAGGGCGGCTTTGAGGACGAGGAGATTGCACAGGCAGAAAATTGCGGTGCACAGGCAATTACGCTTGGAAGAAGAATTTTGAGGACGGAAACAGCTGGAATGGCAGTGCTTGCCATGCTTGGATACGTATTGGAGGAATAAAAAATGGAAGCATATCTGGATAATTCAGCAACGACCCGTGTGGATGCACAGGTGCAGGAGCTGATGGAAAAATTGATGGATGTCGATTTTGGAAATCCATCATCACGTCATCAAAAGGGTGTTGTGGCAGAGGGATATATCAAGGAAGCAAGACAGAAAATTGCTGCTACTTTAAAGGTTGATCCAAAGGAGCTTATCATTACCTCTGGCGGTACGGAGTCCAACAATATGGCACTTATTGGAACGGCACTTGCTGCAAAGAGAAAGGGAAACCATATCATTACAACAGCAGTCGAGCATCCAAGTGTCAAGGCAACGGCTTCTTTTTTGGAGGAGCAGGGCTTTCGCATCACATTTCTTTCAGTTGACAGCAGAGGACAGATCTCTTTAGAAGATTTAAAGGAAGCACTTACACCTGATACCATTCTTGTATCAATCATGTATGTAAATAATGAGATTGGAACAATTCAGCCTGTAGAGGAAGCTGCAAAGCTGGTTCATGCGACTGTTCCAGGTGCTGTATTTCATGTGGATGCCATTCAGGCATATGGCAAGGTGATGATTCGTCCAAAGCAGCAGGGAATTGATCTTTTGTCTGTCAGCTCACATAAATTCCATGGTCCAAAGGGAGCAGGCTTTTTATATTGCAGCAGCAAGGTTAATCTTCATCCAATCATCTTTGGAGGCGGTCAGCAGTCTGGTATGCGTTCAGGAACTGAAAATGTACCTGGTGCAGCAGGTATGGGACTGGCAGCGCAGCTTGCCTACCAGAACTTTGAGCAGAAGAAAGCACATTTAAATGAGCTTCGCCGCTATTTTTTGGAGGGCATTCATAAGCTGGATGACGTTTCAATAAACGGTTGGGATGAGACGGCAGATGGTGAGGAATGTATAGATAAGAGAGCACCGCATATTGTAAGCGTAAGCTTCACAGGTGTAAGAAGCGAGGTGCTTTTAAATGCACTCAGCGACCGCGGCATTTATGTGTCATCTGGAAGTGCATGCTCATCTAACCATCCGGCACTTTCAAGTACTCTGCAGGCAATTGGGCTAGATAAAAAGCTTATTGAGGGAACGCTTCGTTTTTCCTTCTGTGAGAATACGACAAAGGAAGAGCTTGATCAGGCACTGAAGGCATTGCAGGAACTTCTTCCGATGCTTCGCCGCTACACAAGACGATAGAATTGCGAGAGTTGCGTAGCAACGGAGCAATTCGTAGGTATCTATTAACATAAACACATTAGATAGAATTGTGAGGAACAACATGAAATATCATGCATTTTTGATAAAGTATGCCGAGATTGGCATTAAGGGAAAAAACCGTTATTTGTTTGAGGATGCGCTTGTAAAGCATATCCGTCTTGCAATGGAGCGTGTTGAGGGTGAGTTTGAAGTAAAGAAGGAGTCTGGACGTATTTACGTGCAGGCACTTAGCGATTATGATTATGATGAGGCAGTAGATGCGTTAAAGCATGTATTTGGAATCGTGTGGATCTGTCCTGTTGTACAGCTTAAAGATGAAGGATATGATAAATTGGCAGAGCAGGTTGTGGAATATATGGGAAATGTATATCCGCAGGGTGATTATACATTTAAGGTACACAGCCGCCGTGCAAGAAAGAATTATCCAAAGGATTCTCAGCAATTAAATGCAGATCTTGGTGAGGCTATCTTAAACGCATACGAAAACGCGCGTGTAGATGTTCACAATCCGCAGGTTTTATTGTCTGTTGAGGTTCGTGACACTTGCATCAACGTATATTCTGTATCTATTCCGGGTGCAGGCGGAATGCCTGTTGGAACGGCTGGAAAGGCAATGCTTTTATTGTCTGGTGGAATTGATTCACCAGTTGCAGGCTATATGATTGCAAAAAGAGGCGTTACGATTGAGGCTGTTTATTTCCATGCACCGCCGTATACTAGTGAGCGTGCAAAGCAAAAGGTTGTAGATCTGGCAAAGCTTGTGTCTAAATATGCAACACCGATCAAGCTTCATGTCATCAATTTTACTGATATTCAGCTTTATATTTACGATGCCTGCCCGCATGATGAGCTTACTATTATCATGCGCCGCTATATGATGCGTATCGCTGAGCGCATTGCCATCAAGGATGGCTGCCATGGCTTAATTACTGGAGAGAGCATTGGTCAGGTAGCATCACAGACTATGCAGAGCTTAATGGCAACAAATGAGGTATGCACACTTCCTGTATATCGTCCGGTAATCGGTTTTGACAAGCAGGAGATTGTTGATGTAGCAGAAAAGATTGATACCTTTGAAACATCTATTCAGCCGTATGAGGACTGCTGTACAATTTTTGTTGCAAAGCATCCTGTTACAAAGCCAAATGTAAAGGTAATCAGAAGTTCCGAAAAGAAGCTTGAGGAAAAGATTGATGCGATGGTAGAAGAGGCAGTTAATAGCGCAGAGATTATCTGGTGTAAGGCTTAATATTACAGTTCACAGGACGTGTGAAC
>ULVI01077797.1_pt1 | contig 12791 bp, 9 predicted proteins | sample 1959331 | NCBI WGS metagenome assembly ULVI01 (sample SAMEA4835782, study PRJEB28245) | human gut metagenome | biome: gut microbiome; material: fecal sample | place: Denmark | collected 2008 | reverse complement strand
AAGTGCCAGCCTGCCGATATGAATACCGATGACGCCAAGCATGCAGATGCCACGCAGATTATCTATAATGGTGTTTCGCATAATTACCTCGCTAATTTTTAATCTTCTTTATTATACTATAAGTAAAAAAATCCTGCCAAGATTTTACCTCGAAATATTTGACGTATTCTTCATTAAGGTGTAAAATATATACAATCAATTTGCACCTTTAAATTGGTCCTGTGAGACTGCAAGGTATAAGTTATTATGAAACCTAAGGCCTTTTTGCACCATCATGGGATGAGAAGGCCTTTTATTATGCAATTTTATTATAAAAAAACAGGAGGTAAAGCTAATGGCTAAATCAAATGTATCTCTGGGTGGCAGAGATATACTGGATCTGGAAAGCCTCAGCGTTGAGGAAATCGAGCTGGTTTTGAAAACAGCTGAGGAAATGAAGAAGATTATGAAGAGGGATATCAAAAAGGTGCCATCACTGCGCGGTAAATCTATCATCAATCTGTTCTATGAGCCCAGTACACGTACCCGTACATCCTTCGAGCTGGCAGGCAAATATCTGGGTGCCGATGTAGTAAACATCACTACATCCTCTTCCAGTGTTGTCAAAGGTGAATGCCTGCGCGACACCATCCTGACTGTACAATCCATGGCTTGTGATGCGATTGTTATGCGTCACCCCATTGAAGGCGCTGCAGCATATGCTGCTAAGGTTGCAGACCCTGTAATCATCAACGCCGGCGATGGCGCACACGCACATCCTTCTCAAGGCTTCCTGGATATGTTTACTATCCGTGAGCAGGGCAAAAACCTGAAGGGTTTGAAAATGGCAATTATCGGCGATATTCTCTACAGCCGTGTTGCCCGTACCAATATTGCTGCCTGGACAAAAATGGGCGCTGAGGTACACGTTGCAGGTCCTATGACTCTGCTGCCGCATGACATCGCTTCTCTTGGCGTTACCGTACACAAACGCGTTGAAGAAGCAATCGAAGGCGCTGACGTAATCGATATCCTGCGTATTCAGCTGGAGCGTCAGCAAAAGGGACTGTTCCCGTCTCCGCGTGAATATGCACGTATCTTCGGTATTAACGAAAACCGCCTGAAGCTGGCTAAGCCTGACGTAACCGTGCTGCATCCCGGCCCGATGAACCGTGGTCTGGAAATCTCCTGGGAGGTTGGTTACTGCGATAACGCCGCAATCCGTACTGAGGTACAAAACGGCGTAGCTGTACGTATGGCACTCTTATTCTTGACTTTGACAGGAGGTAAACACATTGAAAACATTGATTAAAAACGGCAGGGTAGTAGACCCCAGCCAAAAATTAGATGCTGTAATGGATATCCTCGTTGAGGATGGCAAAATTAAAGCTTTGGGCAAGGATATTGCCGAAGCAGCTGACGAGGTTTTTGATGCAACCGGCCTCGTAGTAACTCCTGGTCTGATTGACGTACACACTCATATGCGTGAGCCCGGCCTGGAAGCTAAGGAAGATATTATCAGCGGTACCAAGGCTGCTGCTGCCGGCGGTGTAACCACCGTTGCCTGCATGCCTAATACCAAGCCTGTTATCGATACCTCCATCGTAGTAAGCGGTATCAAAGAACGCGCTCGCGAGGAAAGCTACGCTAACGTCGAAGTTATCGGCGCAATCAGCAAGGGTGAAAAGGGCGAAGAGCTGGCAGAGATGGGCGACATGGCAGAAAAAGGCGCTATGGGCTTCTCAGATGACGGCCACTATGTAAAGAGCTCCCGTCTGATGGTGCTGGCTGCCAAATATGTAACTGCTTTCGACAAACCTTTGCTGTGCCATGCGATTGATCCTGAGCTGGATTCCGAAGGCTACATGCATGAAGGCGCTGTTTCCGCACGTATCGGCGTTCCGGGCGTACCGGCAATCAGCGAGGATATCGCTGTTGCACGTGACTGCATCATCGCTGAATACACCGGCGCACATGTACATATCTGCCACGTTGCCTCCAAGGGTGCTATCGATATCATCCGCCAGGCTAAAAAACGCGGCGTAAATGTTACCAGCGAAGTAACCGTACATCATCTGACTCTGACTGATGAGGCTTGCGCAGATTACAATTCCGCAACCCGCGTTAACCCGCCGCTGCGCAGTGCAGACCATGTACAAGCTATGCGTGAGGCTGTTCTGGACGGCACTGTTGACGCAATCGTTACCGACCACTCCCCGCATGCTCCGGAAGAAAAGGATGTTGAATTCCGCTATGCTCCGAACGGCTTCTGCGGTCTGGAAACCTCTCTGGCAGTAATGCTGACAGACTTATATCACACCCATGTATTCGACCTGAATACTATTATCAGCAAAATGAGCTGCGAGCCTGCCAAGCTGTTCAAGCTGGCCGGCGGTACTCTGAAAGAGGGCAGTGTTGCTGATATCACTATTATGGACCTGAATAAAAAATGGACTGTTGACAGCTCCAAATTCTATACCCGCGGCAAATTCACCCCGTACGAAGGCAAGGCTTGCACCGGTAAGGCAGTTGCCACTATGCTGCACGGTAATTTTGTAATGAGGGATGGTGTAGTATGCACGAAAAAGTAAGAAAAGGAAAATTAGTTTTAAAAGACGGCAGCGTTTTTGAAGGCACTCTGTATGGTGGCAAACGCAATGCTGTAGGTGAGGTTGTATTCACCACCGGCATGAGCGGTTACCAGGAGACCTTGACCGACCCATCCTTCTGCGGTCAGATTGTAGTAATGACCTATCCGCTGGTAGGCAACTATGGCTGCAACCCGCTGTTTAACCAAGGCAAGAAATGCTTCTTCCAAGGCTTCGTTATCGGCGAGCTGTGCGATTGCCCCAGCAACTGGCGCAATGAGCAGAGCCTGGAGGACTTTCTGATTGAACAGGATATCCCGACCTTAGCAGGTGTAGATACACGTGCTATCACCCGTAAAATCCGTAATCACGGCGTACTGCAGGGCGTAATCGTTCCGGCAGAAATGCCTGAGGAGGAAGTACAGAAGCTGCTGGCTTTACCGGCAGTACACAACCAGGTTGAGCAGGTTACCACTCCCGAGGTTTACACCATGGGCGAGGGCAAGCTGCATGTAGCTGTTATGGACTTCGGTATTAAACGCAATATCCTGAAATCCATTGAAGCTTTTGGCTGCCGCCTGACAGTATTCCCTGCTTCCGCTACCGCAGAAGAGGTACTGGCATGTGATCCGGACGGTATCTTCCTGTCCAACGGCCCCGGCGACCCGAAGGATTTGCCTGAGGTTATTGAAAACATTAAGAAATTAATCGGCAAGAAACCGATTTTCGGTATCTGCCTCGGTCATCAGCTCATGGCTTTGGCTAACGGTGCTGATACCTATAAAATGAAATTCGGCCATCGCGGTATCAACCAACCGGTAAAATACCTGACAACCGGCCGCATCTACATCAGCGCCCAAAACCACGGTTATGCTGTAGATGAAAAATCTCTGGAAGGCAAGGGCATCAACATCAGCCATATTTCCATGAACGACGGTACTATCGAAGGCCTGGAATACACCAAGCATCCTACCTTTACCGTTCAATATCATCCGGAAGCCTGCCCCGGCCCTGGTGATCATGATTATTTGTTTAAACATTTTGTTGATATGATGGAGGGTCGTTAATTATGCCGAAACTTAAAGATGTTAAAAAGGTTCTCGTTATCGGCTCCGGCCCTATTATTATCGGTCAGGCAGCAGAGTTTGACTATGCAGGCACCCAGGCTTGCCGTGCTCTGAAGGAAGAAGGCCTGGAGGTTGTACTGATTAACAGTAACCCTGCAACCATTATGACTGATGTGCATGTGGCTGACCGTGTATATGTTGAACCTATCAGCGTTGAATTCATTGAAAAAATTATCAAACGTGAGCATCCTGATTCCCTGTTGGCAACACTTGGCGGTCAGGTTGGCCTGAACATGGCTATGAAACTGGAAGAGCAAGGCATTCTGAGCAAATACAACGTTCGTCTGCTGGGCACTCAGATCAGCGCTATCAAACGTGGTGAAGACCGCGAAATGTTCAAGGAAACTATGGAGAAAATCCATCAGCCGATTCCTGAAAGCACTATCGTAGAAACCATTGAGGCTGCTTGCGACTTCGGCAAGGAAATCGGCTATCCGCTGATTGTCCGTCCTGCTTATACCCTCGGCGGTACCGGCGGCGGCATTGCTGAAAACGAGGAAGAGCTGATTGATATCGTGCAAAAGGGCCTGGGCTACAGCCCCATCGGCCAATGCCTGATTGAACGCAGCATCGCCGGCTGGAAGGAAATCGAATACGAAGTAATCCGCGACGCTGCTGATAACTGCATCACTGTCTGCTCTATGGAAAACCTGGATCCTGTTGGCGTACACACCGGTGACTCCATCGTTGTGGCTCCGGCACAGACTCTGAGCGATAAAGAAGTACAGCTGTTGCGTCAGGCTTCTATCGATATCGTACGTGAGCTGGGCGTAGTTGGCGGCTGTAACGTACAGCTGGCTCTCGACCCGTACTCCGAAAACTACTATGTAATCGAAGTTAACCCGCGTGTAAGCCGTTCTTCCGCACTGGCTTCCAAAGCTACCGGTTATCCGATTGCTAAGGTTACCAGCAAAATTGCTGTAGGCTACAACCTAGACGAAATCGAAAACGCTGTTACCAAAAAGACTAAGGCTTGCTTCGAGCCTACCATTGACTATATCGTACTGAAATTCCCGCGTTGGCCGTTCGATAAATTCGTAACCGCTGACCGCACCCTGGGCACTCAGATGAAGGCTACCGGTGAGGTTATGGCAATTGAGCGCAGTTTTGAAGCTTCTATGCTGAAAGCAGTTCGCTGCCTGGAAATAGGCCTCAATCATCTGGAAATGCCTGAGCTGAAGGCTTTGAGCGATGAAGAAATTCATGACCGCATCAAACGCATTGATGACGAGCGCTGCTTCGTTGTTGCTGAGGCTATCCGCCGCGGTATTACTCTGGAAGAGATTCACGATATCACCAAGATTGACCTGTGGTTCCTTTCCAAAATCCAAAACATCATTAAAATGGAAAAAGCTCTGGAAACTCACGAGCTGACTCCGAGCCTGCTGCGTAAGGCTAAGAGAATGGGCTTTGCCGATGCTGTTATCGGTAAACGCGTAGGCAGGACTGAGTTTGAAATCCGCGATATGCGTAAGGCTAACGGCATTCTGCCGACCTACAAAATGGTTGATACCTGCGCTGCGGAATTTGAAGCTGCAACCCCGTACTACTACTCCTGCTACGAAACCGAGGATGAGGTTGAAGTAAGCGACAGAAAGAGAGTAGTTGTACTCGGCTCCGGTCCTATTCGTATCGGTCAGGGCGTAGAATTCGACTACTGCTCCGTACACTGCGTATGGGCGTTGAAGGAAATGGGTTATGAAACCATTATCATCAACAACAATCCGGAAACCGTTTCCACTGATTTCGATATTTCCGATAAGCTGTACTTTGAGCCGCTGACTGTTGAGGATGTTCTCAACGTTATCGACAAAGAAAAACCGGAAGGTGTTATCGTTCAATTCGGTGGTCAGACCGCTATCAATCTGGCAGGTCCGCTCTCCCGCGCAGGCGTGAAGATTCTGGGCTCCTCCGTTGACAGCATCGACCGCGCTGAGGACCGTGAACGCTTCGACGAGCTGCTGACAAGCTGCAATATCCCGCGTCCGCAGGGCCACACCGTATTCGATACCGAGGGTGCGCTGGTTGCTGCCCACAATGTTGGCTATCCGACTATGGTTCGTCCTTCCTACGTACTGGGCGGCCGTGCTATGGAAATCGTTTATAACGATGACGAGCTGCGCAACTACATGACCTATGCTGTTAAGGCTTCTCACGAGCATCCGGTACTGGTTGACCATTACCTGCAGGGCACTGAGGTAGAGGTTGACGCTATCTGCGACGGCAAGGAAGTATTAATCCCCGGCATCATGGAACACGTTGAACGTGCAGGCGTACACAGCGGTGACTCCATCGCCGTATATCCGCCGCGCAGCCTGAGCGAGAGTGTTATCCGTACCATTATCGAATACACCAACAAGATGGCTTTGGGTCTGGAAGTTAAGGGCATGATCAACATTCAGTACATCGTTCGTGACGAGCATGTATATGTAATCGAGGTTAACCCGCGTTCCTCCAGAACTGTACCGTTCCTGAGCAAGATTACCGGCATCTCCATGGTAGACGTTGCTACCAGATGCGCAATGGGCATGAGCCTCAAAGAGCAGGGCCTGCAAGCAGGTTTACGCTTCTTCCCGGACTACTATGCTGTTAAAGCACCTGTATTCAGCTTCAATAAGATGAGCAACGTAGATATCACCCTTGGACCTGAAATGAAATCCACCGGTGAGGTTATGGCCTGCGACTATCAGTACAGCCGTGCGCTGTATAAGGCTTGCATCGCTTCCGGTATCAATGTACCACACGAGGGTGCAATTCTGATTACCGTTGCTGATATGGATAAGCCTGAGGCAGTTGCTATTGCCCGCGGCTTTGAAGAGCTGGGCTACACCGTTATCGCAACCGACGGGACTGCGGAATACCTGCAGAAGTACGGTGTAACTGTTGAAGTTGCTACCAAAGTAAGCGAAGGTCATCCGAACCTGATTGATGATATCAAGAGCGGCCGCATCGGTATGGTTATCAACACCACCAACCATGGCCGTGACGCTGAACGTGACGGCTTCAAAATCCGCCGTTCTACTGTAGAGCATGCAATTGCCTGCCTGACCTCTATGGATACTGCACGTGAGCTGCTGAACGTTATGAGCGCAATGCGTCGTCGCAGCGTTGTACGCGTTACCGCTCTGCAGGACCTGACCTGGGAGGATTGATTATGTCTAAAACTATTGCGAGTGCCAAGGTAATTGGTCAACGAGTTTTAAATAGTACGACAAAATTAATAAATGTTTATGCACCGGAAATCGCTGCCGAGGCTGTCCCCGGACAGTTCGTCAACGTGAAGGTGTGCAAGAATACTGCTCCGCTGCTGCGCCGTCCCTTCGGCGTAGCAGGAGTTAACAAGGCTGAAGGCAGCATCACCATGATCTACCGTATCATTGGTGAAGCAACTCATATTCTGGCTGACGTTTGCAGCGGCGACGAGCTGAGCATCGTCGGTCCGCTGGGACACGGCTTTGATATGAGCGCCAAAAAACCGCTGCTGGTTGGCGGTGGTCTGGGCCTGGCTCCGCTGCTGTTTTTGGCAGAGGGCTTCGGTGAAGGCAATACCGATATCCTGATGGGCGGCCGCAGTGCCGAGGAATTGTTCTGGACCAAGCTTTATGAAAGCCTCAGCAAAAATATTTACCTGACTACCGATGACGGCAGTGTCGGCACTAAGGGCACCGTAATGGCCCTGCTGCCGCAGCTCTTAAAAGAGGGTGGCTATGACTGCGTATACGTTTGCGGTCCTGTACCGATGATGCGCGCAGTTGCCAATGCCTGCATGGAAGCCGGCGTAAAATGTCAGGTATCTCTGGAAAAATACATGGCCTGCGGTCTGGGTGCGTGCCTGTCCTGTGCCTGCGAAGGCATCGGCAAGCGCGTCAAGGTCTGCAAGGACGGCCCGGTATTCTGGGCAGAGGAGGTAGGAGAATGGTAAAAGCATTGTATGATGGCCGTCTGGCAGTTGATATTGCCGGACTGAAAATGGCTACTCCTGTTACTACCGGCTCCGGCACCTTTGGCTTTGGCCTGGAATTTACCGATTTTCTCGATCTGGAAAAGGTTGGCGCTGTTACTGTAAAGGGTACATCTCTGGAGCCTGCAGCAGGCAATAAGGGCCAGCGTGCGGTAGAAACCCCGTCCGGTATGCTGAACTGCATCGGTCTGGAAAACCCCGGCAGCGAGTACTTCTTGGAGCACACTCTGCCTGAGCTGAAAAAATATAACGTACCTGTGATTGTCAACATCTACGGCCATACCCCCGAGGAATACGGCGCTGTTGCCAAAAAGCTGGACGTAGACGGTGTTGATGCAGTAGAAATCAACATCTCCTGTCCGAACGTCAAAGAGGGCGGTATTGTTTTCGGCACTGTGCCGGAAGCAGCTGCTGAGGTTGTACGTGCTGTTAAGGCCAACACCGGCAAAATGGTTATCGCCAAGCTTTCTCCGAACGTAACTGATATTGTGGTGATGGCGAAGGCTGTAGAAGCAGCAGGTGCGGATGCAATTTCCATGATTAACACGCTGCTCGGTACCAAGATTGATATTGAGCGTCAGCGTCCTGTGCTCGGCAATGTAACCGGCGGTCTTAGCGGTCCTGCTGTACGTCCGGTAGCAGTGCGCCTGGTTTATCAGGTAGCACAGGCTGTGCATATCCCCATAATTGGCATGGGCGGCATTATGTGTGCCGAGGATGCAATTGAGTTCATGCTGGCAGGCGCAAGTGCGGTAGCAGTTGGCACCGCAAACTTTGTACAGCCTGATATCGCTGAAACCATTGCCCATGGTATGCTGGCATATCTGGACAGACATAAAGCGCAGAATATTTCTGAAATTGTAGGACTTGCTTTACCTGAAGGTAAAAAAAGCATGCCGTTGTATAACGACGCTGTATAACACGCCATCTGCTTCAGAACGGCTCCTGACGCTAAGACCCAGTTTTTACAAGTGTAAATGCAGTAAAAACTGTTGGTCGTGCTAATACCCGAAGGGTGAGGAGTACGAGTATGTACGCCGTCGTCGCCGTTCTTCGCATCTGACGCATTCTCCAGCGTCTTTTAGAAAGAATGACAAAAGGGAGATTTTTATGAAATCTGATGATAGATTAATAGTCGCACTCGACTTTCCTACCTTGGAGCAGGCTAAGGCTTGCGTTGTCGAATTGGGTGACGCAGTAAGCTACTACAAGGTTGGCATGGAGCTTTATTATGCAGTAGGCAGCGAAATCATCCGCTTCTTGAAGGAACAGGGCAAGCATGTTTTCCTGGACCTCAAGCTGCAGGATATTCCTAACACTGTTGCTCATGCACTTACTGTACTCAGCGATTTGGGTGCAGACATGATGAACGTTCATGCTGTCGGCGGCAAAAAGATGATGGCAGAAGCTGTTAAGGCTGTGCATGAGGCTGCTGAGGCAGCTGGTCGTCCGGCACCGAAGCTGATTGCTGTAACCATTCTTACCAGCATGGATGATGAACAGTTTGCTGATTTGAATTATAAAAATACCATTGCCGAGCAAGTGATAAGCCTGGCTAAGCTGGCGAAGGAAGCAGGCATGGACGGCGTTGTTGCTTCTCCTAAGGAAGCTGCGGCTATCCGTGAGGCTTGTGGCCCCGAGTTCCTGATTGTTACCCCGGGCGTACGTCCTGCGGGCAGCTCTCTGGATGACCAGAAGCGCGTAGCAACACCGGCAGGCGCTCTGCAAAACGGCAGCAGTCACATCGTAGTAGGCAGACCTATTACTAAGGCTGAAGCAAGACAAGCAGCAGCATTGGCAATTGTAGAAGAGATTAAAGGAGTGTAAGCAAATGGCAGTTTTAGAAGAAAAAGATGTTATGAAAATGCTCGAGGAAACCGAAGCAGTTCTCCATGGTCACTTTTTGCTGACCAGCGGTCTGCATAGCCCTATGTATGTTGAAAAATTCAACGTACTGCAGCATCCTAAATATACCGAGCGCCTGTGCCAGGAAATTGCACGTCGTTATGAAAACGACAATGTTGAACTGGTAGTTGGCCCGATGACCGGCGGTATCCTGCTGGCTCACGAGGTTGGCAAGGCTCTGGGCACCCGTGCTATCTTCACCGAGCGTGAAAACGGCAAAATGACTCTGCGTCGTGGCTTCCAAATTCCGGCAGGCACCCGCGTACTGATTGTTGAAGACATCGTAACCACCGGCGGCAGCGTTAAAGAGGTTATGGAAGTAGTTAAAGAGCATGGCGGCGAGCTCGTAGGCGTTGGCCTGCTGGTTGACCGCAGCGGCGGCAAGGTAGACTTCGGCGTTCGCACCGAGGCTCTGCTGCACCTTAACGTAGAAACCTTTGATCCGGCAACCTGCCCGCTGTGCGCTAAAGGCGTACCGTTCACCAAACGTGGCAGAACTGGCAAGTAAGACCCGAGTTTTTATGAGCTTCGCGAATAAAAAACTCGTTGGTCGCGCTGTCCTCGCTTGCGACCGAATAGGGAGCAAGAAAGAGGATAAATGAGACACCCGATTTTTTACACACTTCGCGAATAAAAAACTCGTTGGTCACGCTGTCCTCGCTTGCGACCGAACAGGGAGCAAGAAAGAGGATAAATGAGACACAGTTTGTCGCAAGTGTAACGAAGCGAGAAATTGAAAAGGTGGAATTATCCTCGAAGAGGACAAGTAAGCTAATCTAAACTTCAAAGCACCTGTTTATCAGCAAAATGATAGGCAGGTGCTTTTCCCTTACATCCCAAAGCTTTCCCTTAAAATTACCCTATTTTTAAGGGAAAAACTTATAACTTCTTTCCTCTTGACAAAATCTGAAAAATCAGATAATATATATTCGTAAGATTTTTGCACGCCTGCCTGGAGTACGGTCGTCGCAGCGTCATTGAGAACGCCTTATGTATTATTTGAGTAGTACATAGGGCGTTTTTTGTTAAGAAGGGAGCTAAAGTAATGCAAACAACCGAAGTAGGTCAAAACAGCGAAATCAAGCAGGTCATCGGCAGCCTTTGCATGATGAACAATAGGTTTATGAATTTTATGCTAGATGACAACAAAAAAGCAGCGCAGGTTTTCTTGCGCGTTATCCTGGGAGATGATAAAATTAAGGTGAGAAATGTCAGGATACAGAGCTTTATCCAAAACATCTACGGACATTCTTCTCAACTGGATATTTTAGCGCAGGATAGCAAAGGACGTTATTTTAACGTAGAGGTGCAGAGAAGCGATGAAGGCGCACCTGCAAGACGCGCCAGATTTTACAGCAGTATCCTTGATACACACTTCCTGCAGCCTGGTAAGCTCTACGAAGAACTGCCGGATACCTACGTAATTTTTATCACAGAAAACGATGTCTTGCACGATAATTTGCCACTGTATAATATCAGGCGCAGAATCGATGAAAATGCAAAATGCTTTGAAGATGGTTCGCGCATTATCTATGTCAACAGCCAGCGTCGAGATAATACAGCGCTTGGTAAACTGATGCAGGATTTATATTGTACAGAGCCAAAGAATCTGCATTATCATGAATTTGCCGAGCGCATGGAGTTTTTGAAATACAGCAAGGAGGGCGAAAAAAAAATGACTGATGTAATTGAAGAATATGCTGCAAGAAAGGCCGAAGCATTAGCGAAAGAAGCAGTGAAAGAAGCAGCGAAAGAAGCAGCGAAAAAAGCTGAAGAAAAAGAGCAGGCAAACAGAATAGAGCTTGCCCAAGGCTTACTGGCTGACGGTATGAGTATCGAGTTCACCGTCCGTCACTCTAAGCTTACAGAAGCAGAGGTACGCGAATTGGCTTCCAAGCTGTCTGCGTAAGCTAAAAGGGTATTACCGCAAAAACAAAAATACAGTAAGTACAGGCACCTGTTTATCAGCAAAATGATAGGCAGGTGTTTTTTTTGCGCATTTTTTGCTATTTAACATGCTCTTAACATCAGCATAATACTTCCTTAACAATGATATATTATACTAGCATCATAAACCACGAACACTACTGATAAGGCGCAGAACTTATCGGAAATAAATTTTTTCACGATGCTTGAAGGAGGAAATATATTATGAAATTGAAAAAAGTCGCATGTTTAGGTCTGGCAGCTATGGTAGCACTCGGTGCTTTGGGCTGCGGCAGTGATAACAAGGCTGCAGATAACAAAGCAGGCAGCAAGGTTACCGGCAGTGTAACCGGCAGCGGTTCTTCCGCACTTCTGCCGTTGGCAAAGGATGCAGCAAGCAAATTCAAAGCTATTAACCCGGATGTTTCCATCACCCTTAACGGCGGCGGCAGCGGCACCGGTCTGAAACAGGTTGCAGACGGCAGCGTTAACATCGGTAACTCTGACGTACCGGCAGAAAGCAAGCTGAAACCCGAAGTTGCCAAAGGACTTGTAGACCACAAGGTTTGCGTAGTTACCATGGCTCCGGTTATCAACAAAGACCTGGCAGCTAAAGTAAAAAGCCTGACCAAGGCTCAGCTGACAGACATCTTTACTGCTAAGGTAACCAACTGGAAACAGGTTGGCGGTCCGGATGAACCTATCGTTCTGATTACCCGTCCTGCTACCAGCGGTACACGTGCTCTCTTCCAGGAGTTCGCTTTGGGTGGTGCTAAAGAAGCAACCAACAAATCTCTGGAAACTGATGACTCCGGTACTCTGCTGCAAAGCGTAAAGGATAACAAAGGCGCTATCGGTTATGTTGCTCTGTCCTACCTCGTAAATAACAAGGACGTTGCAACAGTTGCTATCGACGGCGTAGAGCCTACTTTGGATAACACCTACAGCGGTAAATATCCTGTATGGGGTTATGAGCACATGTATACTAAAGGCGAAGCTGCTGGCGCTGTAAAAGCGTTCCTGGACTTCATCCTTTCTGCTGATTATGGCAAGGAAATTGAAAAACAGGGTTATGGTGTTACTGCCAAAATGCAAGTAAAGAGATAACTTAGGACTTCGGATAAGGCGCATCTGCGTCAATCCCAAAACAATTATTACGCTTCCATCTAAACGAGAAGCAGGAAGACAGCATACGCTAAGAGATGCGTCTTACCGGTCTTCTCATCCCCTTTAGAATAAACATCAAGGCTGTGCTGGGCAGGAGCTGGTAAGTTATCAGCTGCGAGCCTCTGCATAGCCTTTAGT
>ULVI01062965.1_pt1 | contig 12959 bp, 8 predicted proteins | sample 1959331 | NCBI WGS metagenome assembly ULVI01 (sample SAMEA4835782, study PRJEB28245) | human gut metagenome | biome: gut microbiome; material: fecal sample | place: Denmark | collected 2008 | reverse complement strand
AAAAGCGAGTTAACAAGAGAAAAACAAAGATTATTATGGGAGGCAAGAACCATAATGCGAAATAAAAAATTAAGAACCGTTTTCTGCGGCATTCTGATTTTTCTGCTCGTATTTGCCTTATTTTGCCTTGGAGACTACGGGATCCGCTATTATCATACTCCCATCAAAAAGGATTATGACTATACCGGAACCGGAATGCTGGTCAGTCTGACGGAACCGGATACCTTCGAACAGGTACCGGTGGAGATCCACGGGAAAACCTTACATTATCTCTGGGGGAATCAGGAAGACGCCATAGCGGGAAATGTCTGGATGAACGGAGAGAGGCTTTTCGTGGAAGGTGCGGATGACATGGGATTCTATGCACCTTTTATCTATGAAGAACCCTATTACTCCTGCCTGACCGAATCTGTAACAAATATCCCGGGAAATATGTTTCTTATCTCCCGGGATCTGAAAACCGTATTCTGCGGTGTACTTATGGACGGGAAAGAATTTCTGCTGATAATACCGGCAGAAAATAAATCGGATGCCGACCGTACCCTGAAATCCGGTCTGGAACAGTCCCAGCCTCTTTCCCGTTGGCTGAGTGACTATCCCTTATTCCTGTAACTGTCCGTCCACAATACGCACGATACGTTTCGCAGACTGTGCTACGCCCAGGTCGTGGGTGATCATGACAATGGTGTTGCCCATATCGTTTAGTTCCCGGAACAGCTTCAGTACTTCCTTGCCGCTGGTCTGATCCAGAGCACCGGTAGGCTCATCCGCCAGAAGGATCGCCGGCTGTCCCACCAGTGCTCTGGCAATGGATACTCTCTGCTTCTGTCCGCCGGACAATTCGTTGGGCTTATGTCCGATACGATGATCCAGCCCCAGCAGTTTGATAGTATTTTTACACTTTTCTTCTGCTTCCTCATGAGTCATGCCACGCATCAGCAGGGGCATGATAATATTCTGCATGACATTATAGGTCGGGATCAGCTGATAGTTCTGGAAAATGAACCCGATCTTCTGGTTGCGTACCATGGTCAGATCGTCCTCCTTGGTCTTGTGGATTGCCATGCCATCCAGATAATATTCCCCACTGTCCATCACATCCATACAGCCGACCATATTCATTAACGTAGTCTTACCGGAACCGGATGGGCCTAAGATTGCCACGTATTCTCCCTTATTTACCTGAAAATTGATGTCCTTCAGGATCGGCAGACGCTCCTCTCCCAGCATATAGCCTTTATTTATATTTTTCATGGTGATCATTGCATTTTCCATCCTATCTTTACGCCTTTCATAACCTGCAAACTTTGGGCCTTTGGCACAAATTTGCGTGTGAAAAATTTATTTTTCACACTACTCCTGATTTAAAGCTTCTACGGGGATCAGTCTCGATGCCTTATATGCCGGATAGAAGCCGAAGATGCTTCCGGTGAGGACACCAAACAACAGCGACAATACTGCACCCTGTACCGACAGGGACACTCTCACGTTGAACAGCTGCACGAATGGCGTAATTCCAAGAGCCACCAGCACCCCCAGTACGGCTCCTACCAGACTGGTAAAGCTTGCCTCCAATAAAAACTCCAACAGGATATCCTTCCGGGAACAGCCCAGTGCTTTCAAAATACCGATCTCGTTGGTACGCTCCTTGATGGATACAAACAGCACGTTCATAATACCGATACCGCCAACGATAAATACGATCACTGCCATGGAGATCAGCAGTAAGGTCAAAGTCTCATTGGAAGCGGAGGCTGCCTCCATCTTGCTTCCGGCATCGCTGATGGTAAATGTGGTATTGGGATAGCTCTCTTTTAAGGCACTCTCCACATCCGTCATTACGGTATCCACCTGATTCACATCCTCCGCAATGACCGTGATGGTTGGACTGATATTCGTACCGGTAATGTATTTGATGCCGGTTTCGTAAGGTATATAGATCGCCGTATCCGGACTGATGCCGGATGCCACAGTTCCCATCTCGGATAGTACCCCTGATACTATATAGGGGCGGCCATCAATATAGACTATACCGTCATAAGCATCGTAGGCGCTGCCAAAAATTTCCTTTGCCACGGTGGCACCCAGTACGCACACCTTTTCCTTGCTCTCGTTGTTTCCTTCTGTGAGGAAATCCCCGATGGCCATTTCCAGATTACTGATGGCAGCATAATTGTCCTCCACACCGGCAATGGTGTAATAGGAAGCAGAGGTCATATTGCCTCCCTCCACCGATGCTGTAGTGGAATAAGAGATCGTAGTTGCAGAGATTCCCGATACAAAAGTCGCCAGATCATCACAGTCTTCACTGGTCAATGTCACGGCTTCGCTCTCTTCCTCCTGTCCGAATCCGAAAAATCCGCCGAAATCCATGCCACCGCCGGGACCACCAGACGTACCGCCGCCGGAACCTCCTCCAGGGCCTCCACCCATATTGGTAACAGTAACACTTCCTCCGCCTCCCGGCATCTCAAAGCTAAATCCGCCGCTGTCACTGCTGTCGCAGGAAATATCAATAGCTCCAGCATTCAGGTTCTTGAACTGCTCCGCCACTTCTTCTTTTCCACCGGTACCTATCGCCAGCACCAGCATTATGGTGACGGATCCCACAACGATACCGATGGAAGTCAGGATCACTTTGAATTTATTCTGTGACAGATTCAGCCACACCAGACGCAATATTTCGGATAATCTCATATTCTACTTCTTCCCTTCCATTGACCTTACTTTCCCACAGGTCTCCGCTCTACTTCGTAATGCTGCTTTCGATCAATACGGTATCTCCTTCTGCAATATCTCCGGAGATCTCCACATTAGAGCCATCTGACAGTCCTGTCGTTATTTCCTTTTTCACAATGCTGCCCTCTGCTGTCTTCACTTTTACATAAGTCTTGTCATCCTCTGTGATAATGGCTCTGCGTGAGACATACAACACTTCTTCCGTTTGTTCCGTAACGAAAGTCACATCTGCGGTCATGCCCTGGAACAGTCCTGAAACATCCCCTTCTAATGTGACAGTTACGTCATAAGTTATGTTTCCACTGGAATCCGATGTCGCATCTCCGATAACCGTCACCTTTGCCGTAAAGATATCTTCCGGATATGCCGTCAATGCAATATTCGCCGCAGATCCCAGAGAGATATCCGTCATGTCATCTTCATCCACTGTTACCGTCATGGTCACTTCATCCATATCATACAAAGTGACCAGAGAGGTTCCGGTGCTGATCTTGTCTCCTGCTTCCAGTTCCACACTGGTGATCACACCGTTGTATCTGGCGCATACCGCGTTGCCATCGATATAGGTGCTGAACTCGTTCCATTTTTCCAGAGTCTCATCGTAGGTTTCCTGCTGATCGGACAGATCCTGTTCCAGATACCCCAGCGCAATATCGTAAGTCTCCTGTGCGGTATTGTAAGCCAGCGTCCGCAGTTTTTTTGTCTCGGCTGCGGTCAGTTTTCCCTGCTCCAGTTCCCGCTTTGCTTTATTATAAGCGGTCTCGGCTGTGGTCACATTTTCTTCTGCCTGCTCTACCTTCTGTTCCAGTTCTTCCTTCTGCTGTTCCAGAGAGTCCGCAGTAGACTGTGCCTGTGTCGTCAGCTGTGCAAAATAGACATATCCATAGGTATCATCTGCCGGATCCGTATTGTTCAGACTGTATTGGCAGTTGGATAATACCTGTGCCGCATCTTCGTAAGCAGTTGTTACTTCCTCCAGCTGTGCCTGATAATCTTCCAGACTGGTCTGCGCCTGCTCCAATGCGCTTGCTGCAGAATCTACCGCATTCTGTAGCTCCTGCAGTGTGGTGCTGTATTCGGTATCAATATAACTGCCATAGGCAGTGCTGCTGTCATAAGTATATTTTGCCTGCTGTCTGGACAGGGTCTGGTCAGCCTCTACGGCCTCCAGATCTGCTTTTGCTTTCTCAACGTTAGACTGCAGTTCGTCTTCCAGGTCGGAGACACTGTCTTCTTCCAGCAGGTACAGGGGATCTCCCTCGGACACCTGCTGCCCCACGGAGACCACTACCTCTGCCACGGTCAGGGTAGAATCGTCACCATTGCTGCCGGAGCTGCTGCCGGCCATATTGAAGATCTGACCAAACATGTCTAAGCCTCCCTGAGCTCCGCCGCCGGAAGCACTCATGCCGCCAAATCCACCGGAACCAGAGCTGCTGCCGGCAGTACTACCGGAGGAGCCGCCGGAGGAACTGCTGCCGGAAGTATCCGTTCTCTGCAGGGCACTCATATCCAGATCAAAGGTCTGATCCACCGTACCGATATCCACAGAGCCGCTCTCCGTCACACCTTTGACCAGTGTCCCGTATTTTACGGTGGTCTCTTTATAGATGACTTCCGTATCGGAACCACCGGAGAGACCAATGGCACCAGCCACTACAGCGATCACACAGACACCTGTGGTGAGCTTGCGTCTTTTCGACCAGCTTTTCCATGATCCAATCCGGCGCATTTGATTTCTTATATTTTCTTTGATCTTTTTCCCATTTTCATTCTGCTTCATAACTGTTCCCAATCATTCCTGTCTGCTTCTCAACATTTGCTCCATCCGCCTGATTTATTGTCCTCCGGGACCGCCCGGCATTCCGCCGCCGAAGCTGCCGGAATTACCACCCTGGGGCATGTCATCGCCTCCCGGCATCTGCATATCCTCCAGCATCTCGAACTCCGTATCACTGCCGACTGCGGTATCAGAACTGCTGCCGGAATCAGCAGTCTCCTCCGTACTCTTGACTTCTTCCTCGGAGCTGACTTTACTTGCCAGGTAGATGGTATCGCCCTCTTCCAGTCCTGACAGGATCTCAATGTCCACACCGTTGGTGATACCGGTCTCTACCTCTGCCAGTTCCCTGCCACCCAGTGCTGTCTTGCGATAGACATAGGTCTTGCCGTTCTCTTCTACGATCGCCTTACGGGATACATAGAGGACATCTTCTTTTTCTTCGGTAACGAAGATCACATCTGCCGTCATGCCGCCGTAGAGCTGCTCCAGTTCACCTTCCACGCTGATCTCCACAGTGTAGCTTACCGTGTTGCTGTAATCGGAAGTAGCCGTGGTATTGATGGAGAGAATGCTTCCGGTATAGGAATCCTCCGGATATGCCGTAAAGGTGATATCTACCGCATCTCCCACCTGCAGGTCCACGATATCCTCCTGGGTCACATCCACGGAGATTCTCATGTCATCCGACGTTGCATAGGAAAACAGAACTCCTGTCGTCGTCAAACGGTCTCCCGCTTCGTAGCTGACCTCTGTGATCACACCATCCTCTGTGGCATACAGGATACCATCACTTCCGACAAAATCTTCAAAGGCCTGTAACTGTTCTTCCCGTTTTTCTTTGGTCTCTTCCGCTTCCTGTAAGGTCTCCTTCAGATCTTCCACGGTAGCGTTGTAGGTAGTCTGGGCGTTCTGCCCGTTGATCACCGCTTCCTGATAGGTCTCTTCTGTATCCAGCTTGTCAATTTTCTGTTTTGCCTGTGCTGCCGCCAGCTGGTTGGTAAGCTCAGCGATGGCATTTTCATTATCTGTTACCGCAGTTTCTGCCTGTGTCAATGCTGATTTTGCCTGTTGATATTTTGTTCTTGCGCTGAGATAACCGTTCTGGATCGTCATGAAATTCACTGTATTATCGGTTCCGGCACCTTCATAGCCTTCCTTTGCCGCTTCGTAGGTCTCCAACGCATCCTGATAATCTTCCTGTGCTTGCGTCAGTTTCTCCTGCAAAGATGCGGTATTCGCCTGCTTCTGCTCCAGCTGTACCTGCAGAGACGCCACATTGTTCGTCACGCTGGTCCCGGAAGTATTGCGGATGGATGCCGCATAGGAAGCACTGATTTTCTGGGTATCATAATCCGTCTGGGCTTCCAGCAGGGACAATTCATAAGTACTCTCTGCCTCCGCGTAGTCGGACTGTGCCTCCACTACCGCATTCTGCAACAATGCCCGAACTGCCTCCACGCTGTCTTCCGTAAATTTCAGAAGTTCCTCGCCTTCCATGACACGCTGCCCGCTGGCGGCGTAGATCTCCTCTATCTTCAGATATTTTTGTACGGTATCATCGTCATCATCACTGTCATCCTCTTCATCATCACTGACGTCCAGATCCAGATCGTAATCTATGGATTTTGTGTTGTATTCCAGAGAGCCGCTCTCAGTAACACCTACCTTTAAAGTACCACGCTCCACCGTCTCTTCTTTGTAGATCCACTGTTCTTTCTGAAGTAACGGTGCAATAAACACGGTATAACTGGCCGCCAGAATCAGCAGAAGTAATGCGATCCCTGCCAGGATCAGTTTTTTCTGCTTTTTCGTGAGGGATTTCAGTTTATCAAAATGTGGGCTTTTTAATTTCATGACTGTGTCTGTCCTCCCTGCTGTTCATTTGCATTTTCCGTAGATTCCCCGTTGTCGGAGCCGCCTTTCGGCATGCCACCGTTTTCCGGCACTTCTCCGCTGCCCGGGACTCCTTCCGGCATGCCACCGTTTTCCGGCACTTCTCCGTTACCCGGGGCTCCTTCCGGCATCTCACCATTTTCCAGCTTTTCGCCGCCTCCGGGACCGCCCTGCGGCATCGCATCGCCGTCGGACACATCGTCAGGTCTGCCCTGCATACTCTGTCTCTGCTGTAACTGCTCGATCTCTTCCTCCGTCATGCCGAAGACTACGGTGACGGATTCGTTGGCACTTAAACTGTCCTCCTCATCTTCTACATTGATCTGTACCGTCACGCTGTAAGTGACACTGGTACGGCTGCTAGACGAGGATACCGGATCAATGGCTGTGATCACACCGGTATATCCGCTGCCTGCGGAGGACTGCACATAAGCACTGTCGCCTACAGTCAGTTTTGTAATATCCGACTGATCTACCGATACGGTGACCGTCAGCTCCTTCGGATTGCTGTAAACGAATACCACTGCATCGGAAGTCAGAGCCTGCTCCGCCCGCACCATGGTCCGCAGGATCGTTCCGTCCTCCGAGGCATAGAAATATCCGTCTCCCACACTGCTTTCAAACAGTTCCAGATTCTCTTTGGCATCTTCATAAGTACTTTTCAGAGCTGCCAGATCGGACTTAGCTTTTTCCACCGTAGTATTATAATCGCTCTCTGCCCGTTCTGCGCCGGACAGGGAAGTCTCATAGGTCAGCTTTGCCTGCGCCAGCTGGATCTCATAATCTTCCTTCGCCTCCGTGACTGCCTGTTGGAGACTGGAAAGCTTTAACTGCAAAGTTTGTAATTCAAAAGCAGCATTAGTTAATGCATCCTCATATTTATCCTCTGCTTCCTCCAAATCTTTCAGATTTTGTTCCAGAATACTGTAAAGAGAAGCTAAAATGTTGGCGTTGGAAGTTCCGCCGCTCTGCATATTAGCGCCGGCTCCGCCACCGATCTGTACCGAACCTCCACCGCCTGTGACCTGCGACCAACTGATACCCCATTCGTCCATCTTGTCCGTCAGTGCTTTCAGGTTCTCATCATAGATTGCCTGATACTCATCCACCTTGAAATAACTCTTATAGGAACCGTCATTCACATAGGATTCATACTCTGCTATATCATCCTCCGCATCCTGTAATTCCTCTTCTGCCCTGGTCACAGCACTCTGCAGACTTGCTACGGTCTCATCATAAACGTCCTTCGCCTGCTGTCCGGTGAGGATGGCACTGTCTCTCGTATACTCCGCTGTGATCAGGTTCTGCTCATATTCGATAGCTCCGGTGCGATACGCAAGCTCCGCATCCTCCAGCGCTCTTTCCAGTTCCTTTCTGGCTTCCTCCACACTGTCCTCCGTAAGCTTTAAAATCTTATCTCCTGCAGTTACCTCTTCTCCGGAGGCCGCATAGACTTCCTCGATCTCTAGCACTGTCGTCAGATTTTCCACATCGAAGGTCTCCTCCGTGATACCGACATTGGTAACACCTGACGTAGCAGTCATATCCTCCGTGAAGCTCAGCCCCGCCATATTACCCGGCATGGATAATTCTGACCGATTGCCGTTTCTATGTAATACCACCACTGCTGCCAGAGAACCGCCACCCAGCGTAAGTACCAGTACCAGCGCAACGATGATCCATTTTTTGTTTTTCTTTTGGGAAAAAATTATCTGCTTGATCTCTTTGTTCTTCACGGCGAACCTCCGATTGCTATTCCGTCCAAATTCCATTGTTTTCTCAAGTATAGTTGGATTTTGTATTGAAAAAGTGTTCACTCTGTGAAAAATCTGTGTCCTGTAGAAGCTTTCCCCCTGCCTGCTTCTATGCAATTGCACAAATAAAGCACAAAAAGAAGGCCCTGTTAGAGGTTGCTTTCGCAAAAGTCTCTAACATGACCTTCTATCATAAGCTTACGAATTCGTGCTATCGCGCTAATATGCCCGGAAAAACAAATCACCGCTTCCGGGAGATGCAGATATCCTCCAGGTTCTGCGCGCCCTCCGGTCCGATGGGTCTGCCGCCCGTGATGATGCCCCATCCTGCACGGATCCTGATAATATCGTCGATCTGTCCCTGGGACAACAACGTCTTCTTCCCTAAGATAAAGTTGTTCATCATCAGGATCTTCGCATAATATTCCGTGGTCTCCATGCGGTAATATGCCTGCATGAGGTTATCTCCCCAGGTCAGCGCGCCATGGTTTGCTAACAGTACAGCATTGTATTCCCGGCAGTAGGGTGCCACCGCTTCCGGCACTTCCTCTGTGCCGGGCAGGGCAAAATGCACTAGCGGCACACAGCCCAAGGACAGAACCCCTTCCATCAGCACCGGTTCTTCCAGACTGATGCCCGCACAGGCAAACGCCGTCGCCGTCAGAGGATGTGCATGTACCACACCCTGTACTTTCGGGTTCTCTTTGAATACTCTGAGGTGCATCTTGATCTCGCTGGAAGGCTTGTGCGTTCCCTCCAACACATTCCCATCCAGATCCAGCTTCACCAGCATATCCTCTGTCATAAATCCCTTAGAAACTCCCGTAGGTGTTGCCCAGATCTCATTATCTCCGACTTTACAGGAGATATTCCCGTCGTTCGCTGCCACGAAGCCGCCCTGATACATTCTGCGGCCTACCTCTAAGATCATCTGTTTTGCCTGTACATCTGATATATATTCCATACTAATCTCCATTCCGCAGACGATTCCTTCCGTCGGAGGAATCCTCCTTTTCCGTTCCGGCATGCAATAATATATTACCTTATTGCCCTTCTCCTTGTCCAGCTGATATTCCCAATAATCTTTTATGCATGCTTCCTAAACATATTCTTTCGTAACTAATTATCTTTCCCTAGGTATTGTACCACATTTCTATTCTTTTTTATGATACTAAAATACTTATGACCCGCCCCGATATGAGCATAAAAGTGGTATGATAATCCCTCGATATGCGAGTAGAGGGTAGGGTGCCATGTGCCAATGGCACATGTTTAGCACGGACCGAAGCGGAATGAAATATCTTCTCATGTCTATACAAAAAAACGTCAAAATGCTATAATTAAATTTAAATCACTTTGCCAACACATACGAAGGAAGCATAGCACTATGACACGGAAGAAAGTTAAATTTTCTCATACCAAATGGCTGCTGCCGTTATGGATACTTCTTATCGGCAGTATTGTCTTATATATGATCGCTCATGCGGTACAGCAGAACGACTCCAGGCACATCCGCACTCTTGCGGAACTAAATGCTGTAACCTACGGTGATAACATGATCGCAGATCTGAATGCCGGTATCAATATCACGGATACACTGGAGCAGCTTCTGATCAGTACGGACGGCAGAATCGACAAATTTGATATCATTGCGGACAGAATGATGGCAGATTACGTCCGGAGCATCCAAGTGGCTCCCGGGGGCATCGTAACAGATATCTATCCCGCCGAAGGCAACGAAGCAGGTAAAATAGACCTGATCCATGACAAATACCGCGGAGAGACCGTAAATTACAGCATTGCTAATGATGTGCTTATCATACATGGTCCTTTCGAGCTGGAGCAGGGAGGACACGTCCTTTCGATCCGTAATCCAGTTTTTTTACAGGATGAGAAGGGAACTCCATATTTTTGGGGCATGACTATGGTTATCATCAAGGTTCCTGATATTTTTCAGCATTCCGCTGATGCCTTAACCAATTTCGGTTATCAATACCGGCTATCGAAGACCATCTCACCTCTGACCGATGAATATACCGTGGTAGACCAGTCGGAGGAGACTCTGATGGATCCCGTCTCTTATGATTTTACTCTGGGAGGCTGTAGCTGGAAGCTGGAAGTCATGCCCACCGGTGGCTGGAAGAATGGCACACTTTTACAACTGATAGTATTATGTGGCATTGCAGTGATCCTACTACTGGTGGTTCTAACGATATCTATACTATTCGTTGACGAGCAACGCAAAAAATTTCGCAGACTCTCTCTGACGGATTCTATGACCGGTCTCTTAAATCGTAACGGATTTAATTTGCAGCTGGAGGAGTATCTGGAGGGAAACAAGCAGAAAAACTGTGTCGGTATATTACTTGACGTGGATAATTTTAAATTTATCAATGATGTCTATGGTCATACTATCGGTGATCAGGTTCTATTGCAGCTTTCACAATCCTTAGTGCAGGCTTTTCCGGATAATTCCATTATTGCCAGAAATGGCGGTGATGAGTTCTGTATTATCCTGAAAGATTGCAGTGCAGAAGAGGCTGCCCCAATGATAGACGCTTTCAGCAAGGCTTCCCGCTCTTTTTCAGCCAAAGGCGTCGAACACAATTACAGCACTTCCCTGGGCTATGCGGAATACCCCGCCAACGCAGAAAAAGTCTCTGACATTCTCCGTTATGCCGACATTGCACTCTATGAGGTAAAATTACAGGGAAAACATGGTGCTCTGGCCTACCGGCCGGATTTCCACAATTCGAAACGGACACAGCTTGGTTTTTCATTATCGGATATTTCTGACAACCTGCCGGGTGCCTTTTTCATCTACCGGGCCGAAAAGGAGGATGAACGCATCCTGTATGCTAATCAGGAAATGCTTCAGCTGACAGGATGTAAGGATCTGGATGATTTTATGCATTTTACGAAACATCAATTCCGTAATCTGGTGCATCCTGAAGATCTGACACAGGTAGAAGAAAGCATCTGGCAGCAGATAGAATCCGGCATGAACGGATACAATGATTATGTCAAATACCGACTTGCCGTCAAAGATGGAACTTATAAGACGGTTCTGGATTATGGGCGTATCGTGGAGAGTGAACATTATGGCTCGGTTTTCTATGTATTGGTAGTGGATTGCGAATTTATCAAAACACACTACGATGATTAATCATAAAAATAAAAGAATAACAAACTTTCCTCCGGGGCATACTGGTTCCGGAGGAATTTTTATATGAAAGATCAGATTAAGTCTTACTTACAACGTTTGAATCACGGAGAAGCTCTGGAAAATGTCCAGGCGGATTTCGTCCGGGAATGTAAGGATGTGGATCCTTCCGCAATTATGCATGCCGAGCAGGAGCTGCTGCGGGAGGGTACTTCCATCGAAGAATTGCAGCGGCTCTGTGATGTGCATTCCGCCCTGTTCCATGGTTCCACGACAGAAGAGAAAATTGCCAATGCCGAAAAAACAACAGTCCATTCTCCAGCTGCCCAGAAACTACACTCTAAAGACATAAAGGACCAACGGCTCTCCGCCGCTGCCGCCCTGATTCAGATCTCCGGGCATCCCCTGCAGACTTTTACGCTGGAAAATGCAGCACTGGAAAAGCTGATTGCCCGTGCGAGGCAGGCATTGGAAAATAATGGAATTTCCAATGAACTGCTTGACGAGCTGCGCCAGATTGCTATCCACTATGCCAGAAAGGGAGACTTACTTTATCCACATTTGAAGGTACAATATGGGATCAGCGGCCCCTCTGCAGTCATGTGGACAGTGGATGATGAGATCCGGGATGAACTGAATGCGCTTGCAAAACAAAAACACCAAAAAGAAACCGATGCATGGAAACAACGTTTGAATGCCGTATTAAACCGCATGGAAGAAATGATCTACAAGGAATCCAATATCCTCTTCCCCAACTGCGCACTGAATTTCTCGGAGGAGGAATGGTATCACATCTACCGGGATGCCAAAGATTATGCGGAATGCTTCGGTATCCGGGGTGACAGTTGGGAGGCTGCGGAAGCACATCTGGCTGACACTGCCTCTACGGTTGGCACCATGTCTGCGGAACATGCTTTTGCAGATGGTGAGACCAGAATCCACCTTCCCGGCGGCAGTCTGACCCTGTCACAGCTGACCGCCATGTTGAATACGATTCCTTTGGAGATTACCTTCGTGGACATCGATAATGTCAATCGTTATTTTAACGAAGGCCCCAAGGTATTCAAACGTCCCGGCATGGCATTGGACCGTGAGGTCTTCACCTGTCACCCGCCTAAAATCGAAGAACAGGTTCGCCGCATTATCGGAGAATTCCGTGCAGGGAATCTGGACCAGGTACCGGTCTGGATGGACAAGGGCGGCCGGACATTCTTAGTGACTTATTACGCTGTCCGGGATAAGCAGGAGCAATATCTTGGAACACTGGAACTGGTACAGGATATGGAATTCGCAAAAGAGCACTTCCGCTAGGGAAATGCTCTTTTTGCTTATATGCCGCCAGAAGAAAGCAAATATTTCTGTGGATGTATTGTAATTTTAAGTTGCAATATGCCGTAATTTTTTTACACCATATTACTGCAGAGAAGCTAAAATTTGGTTATACTGTAAGCATAGGAGATTACTCATTAGTGCTTTTGTGAAGGATGGTATAAGATATGCTTAAAAGGTTCACCTTGAAAAATTATAAAAACTTTAAAGATGAAATTACAATAGATTTTGAAAATATTGCAGGTTATCAGTTTAATACAGATTGTCTTTCGGATGGTGTTATTGGAAAAATGTTAAT
>ULVI01092640.1_pt1 | contig 12969 bp, 10 predicted proteins | sample 1959331 | NCBI WGS metagenome assembly ULVI01 (sample SAMEA4835782, study PRJEB28245) | human gut metagenome | biome: gut microbiome; material: fecal sample | place: Denmark | collected 2008 | reverse complement strand
AAAAGGCTGGCTGTCCGACGTGCGTGCCCTTGTTAATCGACGCTTATTTATCCCAAAAAAGAAAAAGGAGTGTGTGAAAGCCATGACAAGCGGTAAAAAGCCCGTTTTGCGGGGAATCCTGTTGATCGTCATCGTCTGCGGAATTGCTGCGGTCTGCCTCCTGATAAGACCGAAGCCGGAACGATATACGTTCCGAATCACTATTCCGGCGGGAACCCAGGGAAGATTCGTATACTCCGAGGAAGAGTTTCGTGCGACAAAAAATACGGTCAGAATATGGCTCAACGGCGGGCTGGGGGACACGGAAGTCCTTTTAACCCCTGTGGAGGAAACCATGGAGACCGGCTATACGGCGGCTTATCTCACCCAAGGAATGCCCGCGGAATTTGACGCGGATAAGAGAATCTGGCTCAGGGTGGGCGTGAAAGCGCAGAACACGACCGACGAGGATATTACCGTATATTTGACAGTGGAAAATGCGGAGATTCGCGGCCGTAGTTCCGACGAAAATTCCCCGGACAGCATCACCTTTGAAGCGGAGATCCTTGAGATCCGCGACGGGTATTTCCTTGTAAAACCGGAAGCCGGCTGGGCGATCAACAGCGCGGCTCTGCTGGAGGTCCCCATGGAGAACATGGAGCCGTCCCCCGCGCTGCAGGTGGGAGACGTGATCGAGATCACATACGACGGCAGAATCCTTGAAACCGATCCGGGGCGGATCCTTACGGTCTATCGCATCCGTATTGCGCAAGAGCCGGTCAATCCCCGAGCCTATGAGAGCGGCGGAAACGTCAGAGAGCGGGAAAACGTTCCGGACGATGTGGAATGGCAGGACGGCATTTCATTTTCCGATCTTGCCCCGGGCGGGGAGATCGTATCCCCGTTTGAGATCGTTATGGAGGAAAACGACTCGTCCTTATGGCTCTCCATCACATGGGCGAGAAACGGGCAGGCATTGGAATACGGTATCCGTTCCGAGGACGGCACGGCGTATTTTCAGGAGAAGCAAGGGGGCTCATCCCTGCTGCTGATTGAGGAAATTCCGGCGGGAACGTATCGCTTGTATGTAAAAAACCCTGAGACATTCAACGCCCTGTCGGAAAACGAAAGCGCCGAGAGCGTTAACGTGACCGGCGCGCTGGTGTATTCCCTCGTTCCGCGGTGAGAGACCGTGCATCCGGTATCGGCAGCCTTCCCGTGATTTTTCCGCATCGGCGCAGACTCACGGCTCAACGCAAAAAAAAGATAGCCCCTGACTGCGTTACAGAAGATTCGCAGTCAAGGGCTATCTTTCACTCTTAATATCTAACATCCTGGTTACCTCCTTTCTTCAAATTCATGACACCGCTGCTTCCCCGTGCAAATCTTCTCCCTTCTTCGTTTTTCTGCCCCGCTTCGCCGGGGGCTTTCCGCATACGGCGGATGCTGTCGGAGATCCTTTCACGCGTTTTTTCGGTGTCATTTTCCTCAGACTCCAGCGGTCCGGGGGGCATCATTCAGCCTCCTTTTTGTACTTTTATGATACCAGAGACCGCCGATGGAAACAAGTGACGGGATCGGAGAAAAAGCGGAACCCGCGTTGTGCATCACAATGAAATTGCCGGCGATCACGCAATTTCTCTTGACTGTTGCCGCCGGGCACTATATAGTTAAATTGTTGGGGAACGAGCCGCCGCGTCATACAAAGCATGACGCGGCGGCCCATTTTTTTCAAAAAGCCTCGCAGAGCCCGCGCCCGCCGGCAGAAGATCCGGGCTCGGTCAGCCGCACTCTTTTTTCATGGCGGAATATCCGATCAGCACCGTCCATACATAGGCGCAGGTCTTGGGGATCATCGGCATCCCGATCAGCGGGACGGCGTCCGCCCACAGCACCACCGGGATATAAAAGCCGAAGCTCAGCACGATGGTGAGCCACATCCAGCGGGACGGTATAGCTTTCAAAAGCGGAAGAATCAGAATTTGCTGTACAGCACCCGGTAGAGAAACGCGGCAAAAAGATCGGGCGGCTCCCGCTCCTCCTTGTTCAGCCAGACGCACACCATGCGGAAGGCGCCGAAGGTCAGAAAGTTATAGACATACGCAAGCTCCGCTTCACTGTTGCTGCCGGAGAGCATTTTGCGCGCGCTTTCCTTCAGGCTGTCCATGGCAAACAGCTTGTGAGCGAATGCCGGGTCAACGTTGTTGTTGATGATCAGGCGGGCAAATTCCAGATTCTCCTCCAGATACCGGCAGGCGGCGGTGATGATTTTCTCCGGTTCGGTTTCATGGCGCTCGATGGCTTTTGCGATAAAGTCCAGCATATCCTTTTCCATATCGGTCAGCAGATCGAACTGACTTCCGTAATACTTATAAAATGTCGTTCGGTTCACGTCGGCTCTTTCACAAAGCTCCCGAATGGAAATGTGGTATATGTCCTGTTCCTTCAGCAGCTCGATCAGCGCGGCCTTCAGCAGGCGCTTTGTCATCGCAATGCGGCGATCCTCTTTTTTCTCCATGGCAGCCTCCTAAAAATGAATTTTTTTTGAACCCTCAACATTTCCCAACGGTGTGTTGATTTTTATTCCATACCGAAAGAACTGTCGGTTGAATAATCGACATGTGTTCATCATAATGAAACAAACGGAAAAAGTCAAGAAGGGTAATGCGCCATGAAAAAGCTTGCAGAGTTTCTTATAAACCGCCGCCGCGTTCTCACTGCCGTCATGCTTGCGCTGACGGCAGTTTGTGCCGTTCTCGCGCTGCGCGTTCCGATCAACCGGGATCGGACAAAATATCTTGCGGACAGCTCCGAAATGAAGCAGGGGCTTTCCATTATGGAGGACGTCTTCCCCGAGTCCGACGAGACGGCGTCGATCCGCGTGATGTTCGATGATCTGACCGCCGATCAGATACCCGAAATCAAAGCGCAGCTGGAAGCTATACCGAACGTAAGCGGCGTCGCGTACGAAGCCGGCAGCGAGGAATACAATAAGGACAATCACACGCTCTTCGTTGTGAACAGCCGGTACGATTACGACACCGACGAGGAGCACGCGATCGAAGCCGCTATCGAAGAGGGCTTCCCCGGCTATACGATGGCGTATGAGAATAACGATGTCCCGGCAACGGAGCTTCCGCTCTGGGTCGTCGTTCTTGCGCTGACGCTTGCCGTTATCATTTTGCTGGTCATGTCCGATTCATGGCTGGACCCCGTGCTGTTTCTCGTCACCATCGGCGTCGCCGTCGTGCTCAACATGGGAACGAACATCCTGTTTCCGTACGTCGATGAGATGACTGCAACGGTCGGGCCCATTTTGCAGCTCGTGCTCTCCATGGACTATTCCATCATTTTGATGAATCGCTACCGGCAGGAAAAGGTCACGCACAGCGACAAGGTTTCTGCCATGAAAACGGCGCTCGCCGGTTCGGTTTCCTCCATCGCCTCCAGCTCGCTTACCACGGTCGTGGGATTGCTGGCGCTCGTGTTTTTGAGCTTCAAGCTCGGGCCGGAGCTCGGCATCGTGCTGGCTAAGGGCGTATTCATCAGCATGCTCTGCGCCTTCACCGTCCTCCCCGCGATGATTCTTGCAATGGACCCGCTGCTGGAAAAGACGAGAAAAAAATCGCCGCATGTTCCGATGGCGCGCTTCTCAAGGCTCAGCTATAAGACGAGATACGCCATGCCCGCCGTTTTTGCCGCGCTTTTTATCGCTTCCTTTATATTGCAGGGCTATACGCAGATCGTCTTCACGGAGGAAAACGACGACCCGCTGGCGAATGTGTTCCCGAAGAAGAACACCGTTGCGGTGGTTTACCGCAACGAGGACGAAGCGAAAATCGACAGCGTCATCTCCGAACTGGAAAAGGACGAGCGGGTTTCCGATATTCTCGGCTATGCCAACACGCTCGGCAAGGAGATGACCGCCGAGGACATGGGCAAGGCCGTCGCCGAATTGAGCGACGATGCGGAGCCCATCGGCGATAACCTCCTCCGTATGCTCTATTTCATCGCGGAGGACGGGAAAATGCCCGTGATAACGGCGTCTGACTTTATAAATTTTATAACCGACACCGTTCTTCCGGACAAAACCATCGGCAAGCACCTTGACGCCGCGCTGCGGGACAACGCGGAGCAGTTCCGAACGCTTGCCGACCGCACGCGCCTGACCACCGCGATTTCCGTTGACGAAATGGCGGAGCTCTTCGGCATAGACCGGGAGCGCGTCGAGAAGCTCTATCTCTACTATACGATCCAAAACGGCGTTGCGGACAGCGGCACAATGACGCTGCCGGTCTTTGTGGATTATGTGCTCAATTCCGTGGCGGCAAACGAAACCTACGGCTCGATGGTGAGCGCCTCGGCAATTGCTTCCCTCCGGCAGCTGCAAACATATACGAATACCAATACCGTTCTGGCGGCGCGCAGCGCGGCCGATCTGGCCGCGCTGATCGGGGCGGACGAGAGCACGGTGAATACCGTGTTTATTCTCGATAACGCGGGCGACGTCAGCGCGCAAACTATGAGTCTGCCCGAATTCAGTTCGTTTTTGTGCGGCAGTCTGCTGCAGGACGCGCTGTTCAGCTCATATTTTGACGATGCCGCCAAGGCGCAGGCGCAGACGATGGACGCGCTGGTGCAGCTTGCCGTTTCCGGGCAGGGGCTGCCCCCCGACCAGATGGCGCAGACGCTGGGGATGGACGCGGAAAGCGTTTCCAAGCTGTACAGCCTCTACTTTTCCGCCGATCCCGCGTTCCAGAAGGAGGCGGCCGCCATGACGATGACGCTTACCGACTTTCTCCCGCTGCTGAAGGCCAACGCCCCCGCCGAGCAGCAGGCGCAGCTCGCCCAAACGGAGCAGCTTGTGAATCTTGCCGTTTCCGGGCAGGCGTTGGACGCGGAAACCATGGCGGGCGTGACGGGGATGACCACGGAGAATGTCGCGGGGCTTTATCTGATGAGCGGCACGGAGGCAATGACGCTTCCGGACTTTCTTTCCGCCGCGCTGACACAGGCGCCCGACAACGCCGGCTTGCAGCAGATGAACCAGCTCGTACAGCTCGCTGTTTCCGGGCAGACGCTGGACGCTTCTTCCCTTGCCTCCGTGTTCGGGATGGATACCGCGCAGGTCTGCCAGATATTCGCTCTTGTGCTGGCAGGGCAGAAAACGGTGGCTCTTGCCGATTTCTCCGCTTTTCTCGTCAACTCCGTGCTGACGAACACGGCCTACGCCGGAGCTTTTTCCGAGGAGCAGGCGGCGCAGCTTCGCCGGCTGGATTCCATCGCGCAGCTCGCGGTTTCCGGCACGCCGCTTGACGCCGGGACGCTGGCACAGCTGTTCGACACGGACACGGATACGATCACGATGGCATTCCGCCTGTACTTCGGCAGGGATATCAGCCAAAAAACAATGTCGCTGAAGGCGTTTACCGACTTTGCTCTGTCCGATCCTCTTGTGAGCGGAATGATGGACGCCTCCACGCTCGGCCGCATTCAGTTTTTGCAGGCGATTCTGAACGCCGCGATAAACGGAACGGCGTTCACCTCCGCAAGACTTGCCTCGTTCCTGGGCATGGATCCGGCGCAGACGGAACAGCTATATATCCTCCGTATGGGGGAAAACGGCGGTACGGACTCATGGACGATCTCTCCGCGCTCGTTTGTAGCTTTTGCCGCAACGGACGTGCTCGGCGACGCAGAGCTTGCAAAGCAGATCGATGAAAAAACCGCGGAGGAGCTTCGGCAGGGTCATACGCTGATTGAGGCCGTCGTTTCGGAAAAAGCTTACACCGCCAGCGAAATGACCGCGCTCCTTTCCTCTCTGACGGACGAGGTGACCGAAAACGAGACGGAGATCCTTTATCTCCTTTACGGAGGCGTGAATGACGCCGATCCCACGGAAAAAATGACGATTGTGGAGCTCTTTGATCTGCTCTGCGACAAAATGATGAACGACGGGCGCTTTGCAGAGTATTTCGACGGAGAAACAAAAAAGGAGATCCTCGACAGCAAGGCGGAGCTGGAGGACGCCGTCGCGCAGATGAGAGGCAAAGCCTACGCAAGAATGGTCGTCACCTCCGATTACCCGGACGAGTCTCCGGAAACGTCGGACTATGTAACCCGTATCGATACGCTCTGCCGGGAAAATCTCAGTGAATACTATCTGGTGGGCAACTCCGTTATGGTCAGCGAGATGGACCGCGCCTTTGACAGCGAATACCGGATGATCTCCCTGATCACCGCGATCTCCGTATTTCTTGTTGTGCTCATCGCGTTCCGCCATCCGATTCTTCCGCTGATCCTCACGCTTCTCGTGCAGTGCGGCGTCTTTATCACCGTAACGGTCATCGGAGCCTACAGCGGCTCGATCTATTACCTTGCGCTGCTGATCGTACAGAGCATTCTCATGGGCGCAACGATCGACTACGGCATTGTGTTCTGTAATTTCTATATGGACAGTCGAAAAACCATGGACGTGACCGACGCGCTGCGCGCGGCGTACGAAGGCTCCATCCACACCATCATGACCTCCGGCTCCATCCTTGTGCTGGTGCTTGCCGCGCTCGGGATCCTTGTATCCTCGCCGATGATCTCCGATGTGAGCACCACGCTGTCCATTGGCGCGCTTGTCGCCATGATGCTGATCCTTCTGGTCCTGCCCGGCATGACGGTTTGCTGCGACAGACTCATAAACAGAAAAAAGACCGAAGAAAAGACAAAAACGCCGTAAACCGCGGCAAAAAAGAAAACCGGCGGCGGGAGAACGAACTCTCCTCGCCGCCGGTTTGCGTTTTTTTATTGTGCCGGAAGCTCCACGGCAAAGACGGTGCCGCGCTCCGAGCTTTCCTCCACCCGAACGGAGCCGCCGTGCAGACCGGCAATTTCCCACACCAGCGAAAGCCCGAGACCCGCGCCGCCGTATTCACGGCTGCGGGATTTGTCCACGCGGAAGAAGGGCTGGAAGATGCTCCGCCGGAATTCCTCCGGAATGCCGCTGCCGGTATCCGCCACGCGGATGTGCAGCATTTTGTCCTCCTGTGCCACGGAAATGCGCACCGACCCATCGGGGCGGTTGTACTTGACGGCGTTTTCCGTCAGATTGAAAAGCATTCGGTAGATCAGCGCGTCGCTCCCGATCATAACGCCGTCGCCCTCCCGCTCGAGCGCGATGCCTTTCTTCTCCGCCAGCGGCGCGAGATCCGTGAAGATCTCCTCGATCATCGGCGCGAGCTGGATCTGCTCGTTCCGCGCCACCTGCTGCAAATTGCTCATCTCGAGCAGCGTCTTGGTCATTTGTGTCAGCCGCTCCGTCTGCTCCCGCAGCAGAGAGAGAAACTCCGCCGTCTCCGGCAGTAGATCGGGATGCTCGGCGGAAAAGAGCTCCAGCTGCGCCTGCATCAGCGCCAGCGGCGTGCGCAGCTCGTGGGCGGCGTTGCCGGTAAACTGCCGCTGCGCGGCAAAGGCATTGTTCAGCCGCTCCAGCATCTGGTTGAAGGAGCGGCTGAACTGCCGGAACTCCGGCAGCACGTCCTCGTCGATCTTCATATCCGCGAGATTGTTCAGCTGCACCTTCTCCACCTGCGAGGCAAAGCTGCGCAGAGGCTTGAGCGCGCGGCCGCTGACGAAATACGCCAAAACGCCGCTCAGCACCGTCACCGCCGCCGTGATATACCAGTTCGTTGTGCAGAAGGACGTCTTCGCGCCGTGTATGACAATGGTCACATCCTCGTTCATTCCGGCAAGCTCCGGATCGAAAAACGCCGGATCGCCTTCCACGGCGGCGCTGCCGTAATCCTGAATGAAGCTGCCGATGGAGTCCATATAGTGCAGCCCGGAGGCGCAGAGCAGCAGCTTCATGGAAACGCAGGCCGCGCCGATGAGCAGCACGGTCAGCAGCGTGATGCGCCACTGCAAAGAAAGCCGCTTCATGCGTCCTCCCCTCCCATCAGATACCCCTCGCCGATGCGGTTGCGGATGGGGTCGCAGCCCAGCGCGGCGCGCAGCTTTTTGCGCAGAGCGGAGATATGCACCCGGATGGAGTTGCTGAAATTGTCCACGCTGTTGTCCCAGACGTGATCCATCAGCTCCTCCTGACTGACCGGCCGCCCCTGATGCACCATCAGATATTCCAAAATTCCCGTTTCCTTGCGGGTGAGCGTCAAGGTCTGCCCGTTGACGGCGGCGGTGCGCGAGCGCGTATCAAAGGTCAGCGCCCCGCAGGTCAATATCACATCCCGCTGCGTAAACTGCCGCAGCGTAAGACTGCGGATGCGCGCCTCCAGCTCCGCGAGATGAAAGGGCTTTGCCAGATAGTCGTTGGCCCCCGCATCCAGCCCCTCGACCTTATCCTCCACCTCTCCGCGGGCGGAGAGGATCAGCACCTTCGTCTCCCGGTCTGCCTGCCGCAGGGTGCGCAGCACCGTCATGCCGTCCTTCCCCGGCAGATTCAGATCCAGCAGCACCAGATCGTACCGCTCCGTTCCGAGCAGCTCCAGAGCTTTTTCTCCGTCAAAGCAGTAATCCACGCTGTACGCCAGCCGCCGCAGGCTGCGCACAATGGTTTCGCACAGTGCGCGCTCATCCTCAATTACCAAAAGGTGCATCAAAAGCCTCCTGTTTCTTTTTCGTTTGATCTAATAATATCAGGAATGGATAAGATTTGTGTTAAGTTTTGATTCTTAACGGGGAATTTAACTGCCCTGCGCTATGATAGTGGCAGAAAACGGAAGGAGAGTTGTTCATGAGCCACAGAGAAAAAGCGGCCTTGCAGGTTTTCCTGCTGCTTGCCGGCGTCGCCATGGTGTGCTTCGGCGTCTGGCGGGGCGAATCGGCGGCGGTGCTGAGCAAAGCAATCAAACTATGTCTGGAGTGTGTAGGTATTGGGTAAAAAGAATTTGAGCGTCTCGCAGCTTCTGGCCCGCTTCCGGGGCTGGATACAGGCGGGGGCAACGCTGCTGACCAACCTGCACCTGCCCAACTTCCTCAAGGGCAGCCTGTATCGGGGCGCGGGGAAAACCGTCTGCGTGCCGGGGCTGAATTGCTACTCCTGCCCGGCCGCCTCCGGTGCGTGCCCCGTCGGGGCGTTTCAGGCGGTGGTGGGGTCGTCAAAGTTCAGCTTCTCTTATTATATCACAGGAATCCTCATCCTGCTCGGCGTTTTGCTCGGCCGATTGATCTGCGGCTTTTTGTGTCCCTTCGGATGGTTTCAGGAGCTGCTGCACAAGATCCCGACGAAAAAGCTCTCCACAAAAAAGCTCAAGCCGCTGACATATCTCAAATACGCCGTTTTGCTGGTCATGGTCATTCTGCTGCCGGCGTTCCTTGTGAACGACGTGGGAATGGGCGATCCTTACTTCTGCAAGTATCTCTGCCCGCAGGGCGTGCTGGAGGGGGCGATCCCGCTGTCTCTTGCCAATGCCGGCATTCGGGCGGCGCTGGGGAAGCTGTTCACATGGAAGCTCTGCGTGCTGATTTCGGTAGTCGTGCTGAGCGTTCTCTTTTACCGCCCGTTCTGCAAATGGCTCTGCCCGCTGGGCGCGTTCTACGCCTTGCTGAACAAGGTATCCCTTTTCCAGATGAAGGTAGATGGGAACAAATGCGTCTCCTGCGGGAAATGCGCCAGAGCCTGCAAGATGGATGTGGATGTGACGAAGACGCCCAACCATACCGAGTGCATCCGCTGCGGAATGTGTGTCCGCGCCTGTCCCACAAACGCCGTGAGCTTCCGCTTTGGCTTCGGAACGGGCGAGCAGAATATACCGGGTACAATAAATCAAATAAAACAAAAAACGGAGGAAACAAAATGAACGTCAAGAAAAGTATTGCGCTGCTGCTGGCAGTGATGATGGTGCTGTCTCTGGCCGCGTGCGGCGCAAAGGGTGAGACAGGCAGCGGCGACGCCATGACCGGAGAGCCCAAAAACGCCGAGGAAGCTGTCGCCATGCACAAGGAGCTGATGGCGCAGGAAAACGCGATCCTCTCGGAAAACACCGCGCTTTGGGAAAAGGTTTTCATGGCGGCCGACAAGAGCATGACCATGCAGGAGGACGGCAAAAACTACGGTGACTTCCTGCTGGACACCATCGAATCCGCCAAGGACCAGTTTACGGCGGACGAGCTGAAGCTGATCCGCGGCGAGGCGGAAAAGATCCGCGACATTGAAAGCAAGCTCACCATGATCGAGAAAAAGTACCCCGAGGCGGCGCAGGAATCCCTTGACGGCGCCATGAGCGTGCCCGCGGACGGCAGCATGAACATCTCCGGCGACACCAGCATGCTCCCCGATAACAGCAGCATGCAGAAATTCCCCTCCTTTGTGGGCAAGGATCTGGACGGGAACGATGTGACGAGCGACGAGCTTTTTTCCGGCAGCGCCGTTACGGTTGTCAACTTCTGGTTCACCACCTGCGGCCCGTGCGTGGGTGAGCTGGGCGAACTGGAAGCGCTGAGCAAGGAGCTCGCCGAAAAGGGCGGCTCTCTCATCGGCGTCAACTCCTTCACATTGGATGGCGACGAAGCGGCGATCTCTGATGCAAAGGATGTGCTGATGAAGAAGGGCGCGACCTATAAGAATGTGTACTTCGCTTCCGACAGCGAGGCCGGCATGTTCACCGCAAACATCTTCGCTTACCCCACCACCTATGTGGTTGACCGCAGCGGCAACATCGTGGGCGATCCCATCGTGGGCGCCATCACCAGCAAGGCGCAGATGGAAACGCTGCAGAAGCTGATCGACCAGACTCTTGCCGCCGATATGGGCTGACAAACGGATTTATCTCCTCAGAAAGGAGAACTTCACCATGTATCGGAGAGCATTGCCCCTTCTGCTCACCGCGGTGCTGCTGCTGAGCGGCTGCGCTGCCGGGCAGAAGAATATGCCGAAGAAAACGGACGAGAAGGAAATGACCGGACAGTCCTCTGATATGTCCGGTGAAGGAATCATGTATATGGATACCACGGAAAACGTCATATATCTGGCGGGCGGCTGCTTCTGGGGCATGGAGCACCTGATGCAGTCCATCCCCGGCGTCATTGATGCGCAGAGCGGCTATGCCAACGGCACCTGCGAGGCGGACGCCGATTATCGGACTGTCTGCAAAGGGAACACCGGCTTCCGGGAGACCGTGCGGGTGGAGTATGACCCCGGGCAGGTGAGTCTCGACGCCCTGCTGATGGCCTACTTCTATGTGATCGACCCCACGGTACAGAACCGGCAGGGCAACGACCGGGGCAGCCAGTATCAGACCGGCGTTTACTACACCAACGAAAGCGCGAAGGAGACGGTGGAGCGCATCGCGGAGATCGAGCGGGGACGCAGCAAAAAGTTCTTCGTGGAGATCGGCCCGCTCAAGAACTACTATCCCGCCGAGGAGTACCACCAGGACTATCTGGAGAAGAATCCGAAAGGCTACTGCCATATCCCCAAGGCCGAGATGGAACTTTTCTCCAGACTGCGCATCGATCCGGGCGACTACCAAAAGCCCGCCGCGGAATCCATCCGGGACAAGCTGACGGAGGAGCAGTACCGCGTCACCCAGGAGAGCGGCACGGAGCGCCCCTTCAGCAATGAGTTCTGGAACCAGTTCGAGAAGGGCATCTATGTGGACATCGTCACCGGCGAGCCGCTCTTTTCCTCCACGGACAAGTTTGAGAGCGGCTGCGGCTGGCCTGCCTTTACCAAGCCCATCGAGGAGCCTGCCGTGGTGGAGCTGGAGGACCTGAGCCACGGCATGCGCCGCACGGAGGTTCGCAGCCGTGCCGGGGATTCACACCTTGGCCATGTGTTCACCGGCGACCCGGAATCCCCCAACGGCGTGCGCTACTGCATCAACAGCGCCTCTCTCCGCTTTGTACCCTACGCGAAGATGGAGGCCGAGGGGTACGGATACCTGCTGGATCTGTTTGAGAAATGATTTCAGGTGCATACACATCAAGCGAAAAACTCAGACGGCTGATCTTCAAAAGAACAGCCGTCTGAGCCTGTCGAATAACCCGGCTGTGCATTAAGCGGCAGCCGGGTTTCTCGACAGGCTGCGTCAAGGCCCCCGGCTGCGCCGGTGGTCTTGACTGTTAAATGCGGGAATTCCGGCGGTTTTTACAATTTTTCATATTGCATGCGTTTCAGACGCTGTGATATACTGACAATGGAGGAAAACAAAATCGGGAACAGAAAACGGGGAGGAAAAACGAAATGAAGTTCAAAAAGCCGCTCTCTTTGCTGCTCGCCGTAGTGCTGCTCTGCGCGTTCGCCGTGCCGCTGCTGGAAACTCCTGCGCTCGCTGCCGATAAAGAAATACACGAGGTCGCTACCGCTGGAGTATACAAATGGATCACGATCACAGCCGGGGAGGGCGGTGCGGTCACGGAGGTCGTGCAGACCGGCGGTGTGCTGCCGCCCGGTATGTCGCTGGGCAAGAATGAGGATGTGTCCAGCCTTTTCGGCACGCCGACAACTCCCGGCACTTACATATTGACCGGCGAGACACACTACGAAGATGACGCAGCCTCTTGGGTGCTCCGTTGGAAGGTGCGGCTGTTTGTCGATTTCGCAGCTACCCCGACGCCAACGCCGACGACGGCTCCCACAACGGCTCCGACAACAGCTCCGACGACGGCCCCAACGACCGGCACAACGACCGCGCCGACGAATACTCCGGCGCCGACTGCCGGAGCGCCGATCATTACAAAGCAGCCGACGAAGGAGACCGTGGAGGTCGGCGGCAGCGCAACGTTTGTGGCAAACGCCACCGGCTGGGCGTGGTGCGCGTGGCGCTTTCTGAGTCCCGACGGCAAGACCGAGGTCATTTTCGACGTGACCGCCGATAAGTTCCCCGGCCTTACGATCACCGGCGGGAACAGCACGACAATGTATCTTACGAATATTCCCATGGAGCTGAACGGCTGGAAGGCGGTCTGTCTCTTCAGCAGCGCAACGAATCTCTGGACCTATACCGACGGCACGGCGGTCATCACCGTGAATGCCGCCGCAAC
>ULVI01026283.1_pt1 | contig 13079 bp, 6 predicted proteins | sample 1959331 | NCBI WGS metagenome assembly ULVI01 (sample SAMEA4835782, study PRJEB28245) | human gut metagenome | biome: gut microbiome; material: fecal sample | place: Denmark | collected 2008 | reverse complement strand
AAGCCACTCGGCATCCTTATATGATACAGTCACGTCAAGATCAAGTTCCCGCAAATATTTCTCTGACACTGTACGCATACAATAATTATATAATGAAATGTCCTTTACCTTCTGACGCTCATCGCTGTTGTCGAGAAGCCCTGCAAGAACAAGTGTAATTGGCTGCACAGATGGATAGAGTTCACTATATTGAGCATCTGATAAACTACTGGTGTTTGACGTACCAACACCATCAGAAAGTGCCTGCACCAACACCTTTTTCCACACTTCCTCACGTTGTTTCTTCTCCTGACTGTTCAGATTTGTATGCTCCTTTAACAGTTCATCACAAACTGTATTTAACTCCGCCTCAAGATCTTTATTGGAAATTGGTTTTAGCAGATAATTAACAGAACCTAATCGAAGCGCCTTCTGTGCATAAGTAAAGTTTGCATAACTCGACAAAAAGATGCATTTTATCTCCATCCCTTCCTCACGTATCCACTCCACAAGCTCAAGACCGCTTCCCATCGGCATATCCACATCACAAAGAAGAATGTCTACCTTGTATACCTTTAAAATTCCCTTTGCCTCATGGATATTATTTGCTGTAAACACCATACCGATGCCAAGACTGTCCCAATTTAATGAATTTTTTGTTTTTTCTGTCAGAATCTGGTCATCGTCCACCAGCAGAATTGTCAGTCCCATATTCTGTCTCCCTCCATTTTTCGCCGTTTTTTATACGCAAAACAGCGCAGAATCTACTGCCATTATACAACAGATTCTGCGCATAGGGGAAGTTTTTTTCATCCCATTATAGATCGTTTTTTACTCTCCGCGCATAGCTGCTTCAATATCCTCTAAATATTAAAAACCATATTTTTATTTACTGCACTTTCGCTTAATTCTTATTGTCAAATCGAAGGCTTATCTCCCACTCAATTTTTTCTTCGCGAATCTGATATTTCTCTGCCAGTCTCGGACCACAGGAATTAGAACCAATTCCGCTTTGCTTATAGTCAAGCGCCACATAAATGCCATCAGATGGAACAAGCTCAAAGTTATGTGCCTTTTCGTCAAGCTCCTTTTCACTGTAGCGTGATGCCTGGAAGCTGAACGGCTTTTTACCCTTTGCGTACAAATTTCCAACAGATGCATACTGACAGTTATAATGGCTTCCATTTTCCTGTGGGAAAACGTAATCCTCAAACATATCATCAACTGTTGTATCAAAACGATCTACCCAAGATGCACGATGCTTATCGGAATAGCTTTCATATGGACCATATCCGTAGTATGTTACATCGGTCTTATCGTTTGGAAGCTTTAATCCAAGACCAAAGCGCGGAAGATACGGGAATACCTTGTCAAAATTTCCATCTAAGGAGAGGATAATGGTTCCCTCAAGATCAACTTTCCATACTGCCTGAAGGCGAAGGAATGGCTGCTTAGCTGGAGATGCAATGGAGAATCTGCTATGAATCTCGATTACGCCATCTGTTTCCTGAATAGATGTCTCATATACCTTTACTGTGCTTCTGTCGTAGCCAGCCATTCTCCACTCCTTTGATACTGCCGAGTCATTATTTGTCGGCGCACGGAAGGTCAGAAAACGCATTGGCTCAGAAATCTGGTTCTCATTATCTTTAACGATCTTTGCAAATGTTCCAAGATGGCGATCAAATACAATACACTCGCCGTCTCTTGTCAGCTCATAGATATCCGCCGTCTCATTTACACTCCATGAAGCAAATGCCGGCAACGCAGTCTTAGATACAGGTGTGAGCACTTCATCCTGCTCCTCAAACAAAGCAATCTGATCAAAGCCAAGTACCTCTCCTGCAAGAGCAGTTCTCTGCTTTGCTGTGTAGGTCAGCTTAAGATAAGTATTTTTATTTGTCTTTGGTGTCTCTGGAATCAGAACAAAGCCTTTTTCATGTGGTTCAATTGAAGGTACTGCAACACTTCCCTGTGAAAGCAGTCTTCCTTCTTCCTTAATCTCATATGTTACTATTACAGCATCATCAAGATTTGTGAAGTCAAGACGATTCCACAATGATACCTTTAGTGGACTGATTTCCTGAAGTGTGGCTCTTACTGGGCGAATTGCATTTTTCCACTCGTGCAGTCCAGTATGTGGGCGGCGGTCTGAATAAACAAGTCCGTCCATACAGAAATTTCCATCATGTGGGAATTCACCGTAATCACCGCCATAGAAATATTTGTCCTTCCCATCTGGTGTCTTTCCTTCATATGTTGCATGATCACACCATTCCCAGACAAATGCGCCGATGATTCGCTTTTCTGGTAAGATGACTTCCAGATAGTCCTCAATGTCACCAGGGCCATTGCCCATTGCGTGAACAAACTCACACAAGATAAATGGCTTTACGCTAGTAGGGTCTGCAAGATACTTTTTAATTGTCTCTACAGTCGGGTACATGCGGCTTACCATATCAAGACAAGACTGATCATTCTCGATTCCTGGAGGTGCCCAAGTTGCTCCTTCATAGTGAACTGGACGTGTTGGGTCATATTCCTTTGTCCACTTTCCAGCATCAATCAGATTCTTTCCATAACCGCTTTCATTTCCAAGAGACCAGATAACAACACAACTTTCGTTCTTGTCACGAATTACGTTTAACATCATACGATCTACAATCGCATCGTGGAAAGCCGGATCCTGAACAATCTTTCCAAACTTTCTATAAATCGGCTCTTCACCAACAAGATCCATCGTTCCATGTGTCTCAAAATCAGCCTCTGCAATCACGTAAAAGCCATACTCATTGCAAAGCTCAGTAAACCACGGTGCATTCGGATAATGACTTGTGCGGATTGCATTGATATTGTTCTTTTTCATCATCGTAAGATCGCGCACTACATGCTCTCTTGATACCGTGTATCCATCTGTTGGGCTGCTGTCATGACGGTTTACACCAAGAAGCTTTACCGGGCGATGATTTAAAAGCATGACGCCATCCTTTATTTCAACCTCGCGAATACCGACTTTTTGCTCAATGACCTCATCATCAGTAGACAAAACTAGTTTGTATAAAGTTGGATGCTCAGCATTCCACAAAATTGGATCATTCACTTTAAACACAGTTTCTAGATCTTTATTTTCTGTCGCAAGCGTTTCATTTGCCAACTTGCTGCCATCTGGTGCAAATAAGCTTACTGTCACATTTGGCAAACCTTTGTATGAATCAAGTCTTACAAAAAACTCTGCCTTTGTGTTGTCCTCTGACAAAGTAGTACGCACAGTGTAGTCCACTACTGCGCTCTTTGGACGAGCAATCAATGTAACATCACGGAAAATTCCGTTGTAGCGATACTTATCCTGTGCTTCAAGATACGTTCCATCAGTCCACTTTAACACAAGTACTGCCAGACGGTTCTTTCCTGCTTTGGCAAAGCGAGTAATGTCAAACTCGCTAGGACTGTGTGACACCTGGCTGTAGCCAACAAACTGACCATTCACCCATACGTAAAATCCTGCCTCTACTCCCTCAAAGTACAAATACAAGTCTTTTTCTAATTCCTCATTAGATATATCAAAATCCTTATAATAAGCACCACATGGATTCTCATCAGGCACATACGGCGGATCATATGGTATGACAAATGCACCACCCGAATAATGCTTATAGTCATAGCCCTTTGACTGCCAGCAGGATGGTACCTCCATCATCACATACTCTGGGTTTTCATAATCTTTAAGAACAAACTTTTCATCCACGCTCTGCGGATTTGGATAATAAAAGAAGCGCCAGTCATTGCCGCTCAACAAACGGTATGAATCTGTTCCATCTGTCTTTTTCGGAAGGTAGTAGCAGCGTGGCTTCTCTGTTCCCACGTGCAGCGTATTTAAATCCTCATAATAATGAATCAGCTCCATTGTTTCCTCTTTTCTGCGCTCTGCGCGTTTTTATCTTTATAATACAAAAATGCCGACACACAACATATATGAAGCGTGCCGGCATTCCTCTTACTCTTTTAAGGAGCCAAGCATGACACCCTTTACAAAATATTTCTGGAAGAATGGATAAGTGAACAATACTGGCAGTGTTGTAAATATGATCATAGCATATTTTAACTGTGCATTGCTCATCTGTTTTCTCGCCAGCTCCTGTGCAGCTGACGGACTTAATACCTCAGTAATCTGCTTTGTATTCTCAATTAATACGCGGCGCAAATACAGCTGAAGCGGCTGCCACTTAGTATGTGGCAAGTAAACCATAGCGTTGAACCAGCTGTTCCATACACCAACAATTGTATATACAGCGATTACGGCTAATATTGGCTTTGATAATGGCAGGTATACCTTAAGCAAAATCTGATATACATTAGCACCATCGATCTTTGCAGCTTCACGAAGACTCTCTGGAATGCTGCTAAAAAATGCCTTTACCAGAATGATGTTCCATATGGAAAAGCAAACCGGAAGAATCTGTGAAAGCGGATTGTCATACAAGCCTAACTTATTTATTAATAAGAAGGTTGGAATCATACCGCCGCCGAAGTACATAGGAATCAGCAAAAACATGTTAACAAATTTTCTTCCCATCAGACGCTTATAAGTCAACGGATATGCAACTAGTACACACGTTGCTAGCATCAAGATCGTAGTCGGAATTACATATATAATTGTATTTAAATATGCTCTCCACATCTCTGGATCCTGTACCAAAACCTTATATGCATCTACACAAAAGCCCTTAGGAATTACATAAACATTCATCTGTGCGGCATTTTCTGGTGAACTAAGCGACATGATCAAAACATAATACATCGGATATACAGCCAGAAAACAAAGGAATGCAACTGCCACATAGACAAGCACGGTATATATCGTTTTGCCTTCTTTAATCTTATTCGGATTTCTCTTTGACATCTCTGACCTCCTTACCACAGACCGAAGCCTGTCAGCTTATTACTGATCTTGTTACATATATAGGTCAGTGCAAATCCAATCACAGACATAAAAAGACCAGCAGCTGTCGTAAAGCTATATTCACCATTTAAAATACCCATACGGTATGTATACGTACCGATAACATCTGCTACATCGTAAGTTGCCGGTGTATACAAAAGCAAAATCAGATCACTATTTGTAGAAAGAATGCTTCCTACCTGCATAATCAGGTTAATCGCAATGATTGGCTTAATTCCAGACAATGTAACATGCCAACACTGCTGCCAGCGGTTTGCACCATCAATCTTTGCAGCCTCATAAAGACCCTGATCAATGGATGAAATCGTAGACATGTACAAAATACTATTAAAGCCGAACAGCTTCCACACATTTGTGAAAGTATAAATTGTAGGGAATGCTGATGGCTCCTGTCTCCAGTTAATATTTGGCAATCCAACAATTGTAAGCAGTTTTGTAATAAGTCCATTCACGTCAATAAAGGAAATTACCATACCTGCAACAACTACTGTTGAAATAAAATACGGCATGTAGCTAGCCGTCTGACAGAATTTTTTGAATCTCAAATGCTTGATCTGATCCAAAAGAATTGCAAAAATAATAGGCATTGTAAAACCAAAAATCAAGTTCAAACCACTTAACACGAGCGTATTTTTAATCAATCGACCAAAATACTCACCTTGAACAAAACGCTTAAAGTTATCCAATCCTACCCACATGGCACCATCGCCAAAAAATGGATCACCTGGCCAATAATCCTGAAATGCAATCACGATACCGAACATTGGCGCATAGCAGAACACTGCGATCAGAATAAATACTGGAAGCATCAGCAGATACAGCTGGCGGTTTTCTCTTTTTTCAACCGCCGTATATTTTCGTTTCATTTTTGTTTTCATACGCACACCAGCCTTTTACAAAAGGCCGCTGACAAACGCTTTTGTTCGCAGCGGCCCTGTTTTTATCAAATTGTCAATCAATCCACAATCGTTTTTCAGCTTTCTGAGTTGATCTTACTTGTTTTTCAAACAGAATATCGATCATCTCTTTGTTCTGTCATAACGACCCTGATAAATTTCAATAAGCTCATCCAGACCAAGACGTTTTAAATCGTCCATGTAGGAATCCCAATCATCCAGACTCTTCTGCCCAAGGATCAACTTTGTCAAAAGCTCCTGTGAATATGTATCCAAATCGGTAAGAATCTCGCTGGTACGCTTTGTTTCTTCCTGATTAGCAACTGCTAACATTGTCAGTGGAGAATAGTTTACTGTATTTTCCATGTTCTGAGTGAATACCCAGTCTGCAAAGTCAGCCTTTGCCTGATAGCCCTCTGGGATTCCCGCATCCTTTCCAAGCTGGATTCCTGCTACAAGCTCAGTAGACATATCCTTGTTCAAATCCATACGCGGAAGCACTTCGGAATTCCACAGTGCACCAACCATCAAGCTCATAATAGAATTGTCAATGTCATCGCCAGACAGCTGCTGATAATCGCCATCTTCTGTACGTGTAAAGTTCACGCCCTCTACACCATGCTCTGTTAACTCTACATACTCTGGTGAACACATATAGTCAAGAAGCCTTGCTACAGCTGCTGTATCTTCACACTCATTTGTTACTGCATAAATTCTGGACATCAGGTTTTCACCACTCTGCAAACGAACAAGCGGCTCAGTATCGTCGGTAGCCTTTATCACGATCGGCTCTAAGTATGGAGGCTGTGCACCTTCCTGAACCTGAATAGTTGGCTCTGCCCATGTCTGTGCAACCCAGTTTGCCTCACCAGACATCTGGTTAGTAGCACGTCTTGTATTTGTCTGATTGGTGATATCCACCATCAATCCTGCTTCATACAGACTATTCATATAAGAAATATAATCCTTTATATGATCCTGATACCACGGACTGGTCAGCGTATCTGTTTTTGGATCAATAAATACCATTTCAGGTCCAAGTCCAAACCACTGTGCAATATCGGTTCCAAATCCTGCAATCTTCATTGTGATAACTTCATCTACTACACCATTTCCATTACAATCCTTATCCTGGAAAGTCTTAAGTGCTGATGTAAATTCATCAAGTGTGGTCGGTGTCTCAAGATCGCATGCATCAAGCCAATCCTTACGGATATTGAATGCTAATGCCGCACCAGTTGTTACCTCACCTTTGTAATTACTTGTCTGAATATCAGCCAGCCAATATACGTTTCCATCCTCCATGCTCAAACGCTCGGAAACAAACTTTCCTTCTCCCTCAGTGAAGAACTCTTTTGCCGTTCCTTCCTCTGACTGATCCCAGATTTCATTAATCGGTACAAAGATTCCTCTGTCGATAAGTCTCTGCTTTGTCTTATCATCAAGTGGCTCAATATACATTATGTCACAGCCTAAATTTCCGCTCGCTACTGTTGTCTGACATACTGTAGTATACTGATCATCCTCGATTAAGTTAAATTCAAGCTTGATGTTTCTCTTTGCAAGCTCTTCTGTGAAGGTATTGTAGAGCTGGCTGTTTCCGCTCTCAATCCAGTCCTTTAAGGAAACGGTTCCGCCATTCACGGTTGTGACGGTATTGTTGATTCCCATAACACGAATTACAGACATTTCATCTGTATTCTCACCTGCCCATGTTGATGCTGGAATCATAGATGCGGTCATTGCTGCACACATAGCAGCTGCCATAAGTTTTCTGGTATACTTTCTCATCTGGCTCCTCCTTTTGCCTTTCTCTTTTGAAAATTGATAGCTCAAGCTTATCATACAAAATTCCCAAATAATAGTACAAACTTGCCAGAAGCTTTGATAAATTTTTCATTTATTGTCATATATTTTCAAAACAGCATTGTAATACTTAACTATAAAGATCCATATTTCCACGAAATTCTTTTGGTGTTAGCCAATAATATTTTCGAAATACGCGGTCAAAATAGCTGACACTCTCAAAACCACACTGCATAGCAATCTCCGTAATCGACGTCTCAGATGACTGGAGCATAGCCTTGGCAACCTCTAGTCTATACAAAATCAAGTAGTTAAATGGCGTAACATCAAGATTTTTCTTAAAACAGCGTGCCGCCTCACTCTGACTAATATTAGCAGCACCTGCGATATCGCCAAGTGTAATTGGTTCAGAGTAATGTCTCCTAATAAAAGCAAGCATCTGCTGCAAACGAATCTGCGATGGACTTCGAACCTGAGACGGATCAGTTACTGGAATTTCCTGACGAAAATTTGCTAGTTTTTCCCAGATACGGCACACAGAAAAAATAATAGAAGACATTTTCTTTTCAATATTTTTCTCACAGTAACAGCGCAATTTTTCCATCTCGCTTAGTATGTCCTTCTGCCAGTCCTTTTCGCTAGTCAGAAGAATGTACTGGTACTGCTCCTGATGCGCGATGGGTTTAATGCATTCCTTGTAAAAATAATTGTCTGTTCCAAAAACAAACTCAGCCGGAAGCAAGATAGTTTTTATTAGTCCTGCCCCGACATTTCGCAAAATACTATGGCTTTCCTTTGAGTTAATAAAGATTCCTTCATGCTCCTTAAGCAAAATTGATGACGTATTCACACAACAGGTAATTTCACCCTTTTCCACATATAAAAATTCAACTTGAGAATGCCAATGCCATGGAAGTACCATTCTGTCTTTCCCCTCAAGAACACACTCACGACTATGAATTGGAAAATCTGCAATTTCATATGTAACCTGCTCTAGCATATTGCTTGCTGACTCTTTTTGTGACCATTTTCCTCCCATTTTACTCACCTCTCGTTCTTTCGTCACAAATACGACCATTTGTGGGCAGTATATCACACTTAATTAGGATTTGACAAGTGGAAGGGTGCTGCAGCCAGCTCTGACTAGTAAACTTCTCGTTTTTCTTTTACTGAAATTTCCCACATCAGATTTCAAAAAGTTTAGGGGGCTAGTGTACTAACCAGCCCCCTGAAGATGGAAAAAAAGTTTAAATACGCTTGAATTTTAACGCCAGCCAGATGAGAAGCATGCCGCCTGCTCCTGCTAATCCCAATCCAAATAGCATACTGTAATCCTCAATTCCGAGAACAACATCTTTTATTTGGCTTTCTTCCTGACTGGAGCTTGGTGTCTGACTCTGGGTTTGAGTCTGAGCCTGTGATTCCTGTGAGGTTGATGGCGATGTCTGTTCTTCGCTGGATTCTTCAGATGAGCTGCTTTCTTCTTCGCTCGTCTCCTGTTCTTTTAAGAAGGAATCATATATCTCCTGTGCAATTGCTTCGTCTGCCAGCGCGACAGCATACTCCTGTTTTGCTTTCGTCACTGCTGCACATAACTGACTGTACCATTCCTGTGCCGTTTCCGCTGTATCATCTGCTGCCTTTTGATTTTTCTTTGCCTGCATATATGCCCGAATCAACTCATTTAGTCTGACGAAACGTTCATCTGCTTCTTCCAGAGACAGATCAAATTCCTGTCCATTCTCCCAATCGCCGGATGCAAGTGCCTGCAGATTTACTTTCCATTGTGCAGCCAGTGCCTGTTTTTCATTCCACATTTGCAAAGCGGTGTCTGCCTCACTTTGTGCCTTTTTGCAGGCATCTTCTGATACTGCAGCATCTTCCTTCGCCTGTTCGAATTCTCGCTTTGCCTGCTCATTTGCTTCAAAGCACTGCAGAACAGACTCTTTGGTCTTTGCAGCTGAATCTGCCGCATCCTTCGCTGTTTGAAGCGCCTGCTGTTTTTGCTGAAGTGTTGTATCTTTTGCTGCAGCCTCTTTTTCTGCGCTAGTCTCAATATCAGTTGCCTGTGTCAACTTTGCATTTGCATTGTCCAATGCCGTCTGTTTTTCATCAAGCTGCTGTTTTGCTTCTAATGTCTGTTGACCATTGAGCTTATTTTTTTTGACTGCCTCATCATAGTCTTCGTCTGCGGCTTTTTTCTTGTCAGAACAATTTTGCAGCAATTCTTGTGCTGAGGTAAGCTGTTTCTGTACAGCTGCCAGCTCATCATTTGCTGCCTCCAATGCTTTCTTTGCTTCCTCTGCATTCGTGTTCGCCTGATCGACATCTGCCTGCGTCAGCTCACCATTTTGAGCAATTGCTTCATCATATTTTTTCTGGGCTTTGGAACGCTCCGTTTCGGCATCTGTTTTTTTCGCTTGCGCATCTTTAAGTGCTGCATCGGCATCTTCTTTTTTTGACTGCGCTACCGATTCCTCATCGTTTGCTGCCTGCAGTTCGCTTTCAAACTGCCTCTTATTCTCAGAAAATCCCTGCTCCACTGCTTCTTTTGCTGCTGCTTTCTTTTGTTCTGCTGCCTCTTTTGCCGCGTCTGCATCCTGCACTGCTTTTTTAGCTTCCTGCTGATCCTGCGCTGCCGCAGTCTCCGCCTCTTTTGCCTTAATATAGGCGCGAATCAATTTGTTTAAATTTGAAAAACGTTCGTCAGATTGTTCCAGTGCCGCATCAAATTCATATCCATTTTCCCAGTCACACGATTGGACTGCCTGAAGCTTTTCGTTTAATGCCGCAACCGCCGCCTGTTTTTTCTTCCATGACTGCACCAACGCATCATACTCCGTCTGCGCTTTACTGCAGGCATCATCTGCCGCGGTAACATTTTTCTTGGCCTGCTCTAACGCAGACTTTGCCTGTTCATTTTCCTCAAATTTCTGTTTGACAGACTGGTAGGTCTTAGCTGCCTCATCCGCTGCAGCCTGTGCATCCAAAAGATCCTGCTGCTTATTACTAAGCTCTGCTTCCTTGTTTTTCTTTTCACTTTCTGCCGACTTTACCGCGTCCTCTGCCTTTTTCAAAATGTTCAATTGCCTCTCGATCGCATTCAGTTCATCCTGCTTTGTCTGTAAGGCATTCTCTCTGTCTTTTAATTGAGTCTGACATTTGTTTACTTGCGTTTCCTGATCAGATTTCTTTGTCTTAAGCCCATCATACTTTGTTTGAGCCTCTTCGAAAGCAGCCTGCGCTTGTTTGGCCGCGGTCTCAGCTGACTGAAGCCTTTCATCTGCGTCGGCTTGCATTTTCTTCAGAGTCGCTAAATTCACGTTCACAGTTTCCAAATTCTTTTCCCACTTTTCTCTCTCTTGCTGGATCACATTGCGCTCACTATCGGTAAGATTCTTATCCTGCAATTTGTTATCCAACTCTGAAATTTTTGCTTCCGACTGAGCTTTTCGCTGCTCTGTATCTGTTTTCATCACATTAAGTTTAGTGATCTCATTCTTTGTCGCTATTAATACCAGATCGGCTTCGTTCTTTTTATCCTCACACATTTTTAGATTTGCTTGTGCACTTAGAAGTTGCTGCTGTACAGCTGCCAGCTCATCATTTGCTTCCTCCAATGCTTTCTTTGCTTCCTTTGCATTCGTGTTCGCCTGATCGACTTCTTTCTGAGCAGTCGTTTTTTTGCTTTTTGCATCCTGCAGTGCCTGTGCGCCCCCCAGATTATCAAACTCCTGTTTTGCAGTCTCCAATGCCTGTTTTGCTGCATCGGCTGCTGTCTGTTTGGATTCTACCTGACGCTCCTGCTCTTTCACCGCATTTTTTACTTCCTCTGCATCCGTGTTCGCCTGATCGACATCTGCCTGCGTCAGCTCACCATTTTGAGCAATTGCTTCATCATATTTTTTCTGGGCTTTGGAACACTCCGTTTCGGCATCTGTTTTTTTCGCTTGTGCATCTTTAAGTGCTGCATCGGCATCTTCCTTTTTTGTCTGCACTTCCAATTCCTCATTCTTTGCCGTCTGCAGTTCGCTTTCAAATTGCGTCTTGTTCTCAGAAAATCCCTGCTCCACTGCTTCTTTTGCTGCTGCTTTCTTTTGTTCTGCTGCCGCTTTTGCCGTGTCTGCATCCTGCACTGCTTTTTTAGCTTCCTGCAGATCCTGCGCTGCCGCAGTCTCCGCCTCTTTTGCCTGAATATAGGTGCGAATCAATTTGTTTAAATTTAAAAAACGTTCGTCAGATTGTTCCAGTGCCTCATCAAATTCGTCTCCATTTTCCCAGTCACACGATTGGGCTGCCTGAAGCTTTTCGTTTAATGCCGCAGCCGCCGCCTGTTTTTCCTTCCATGCCTGCACCAACGCATCATACTCCGTCTGCGCTTTACTGCAGGCATCATCTGCCACGGTAACATTTTTCTTGGCCTGCTCTAACTCAGACTTTGCCTGTTCATTTTCCTCAAGCTTCTGTTTGACAGACTGGTAGGTCTTAGCTGCCTCATCCGCTGCAGCCTGTGCATCAAAAAGATCCTGCTGCTTTTTGGATTGCTGTACCTTCAAATCATCCGCTGCCGACTTGGCTTCATCAAATTTCTTCTGTGCGTTTTGGGCTGCTTCCTGAGCAGATTTTACATTGCTGTCGGACTCGGATGACTTCTCTGCTTCCTGTAAATAAGTCTGCTTAGCTGCATCCCTTTCTTCTTTTGCCTTCTGCACATCTGCTTCTGCCTGTGCTCTCTTTTTCTCTGCGTCATCCAAAGCCTGTTTTGCTGCATCGGCTTCTTTCTGTGCGGATTCTACCTGACACTCCTGCTCTGTCACCGCATTTTTTGCTTCCTCTGCATCCGTGTTCGCCTGATCGACATCTGCCTGCGTCAGCTCACCATTTTTAGCAATTGCTTCATCATATTTTTTCTGGGCCTCAGAAAGACTTGTCTGGGCCTTCGCTTTTTTCGACTGTGCATCTTTAAGTGCTGCATCGGCAGCTTCCTTTTTTGTCTGCGCTGCCGATTCCTCATCATTTGCTGCCTGCAGTTCGCTTTCAAATTGCATCTTGTTCTCAGAAAATCCCTGCTCAACTGCTTCTTTTGCTGCTGCTTCCTTTTGTACTGCTTCCGTTTGTGCTGCCTCTGCATCGGCCTTGACTTTCTGTGCGTCTTTTACCTCCTGATCTGCTTTTTCCATCGCTGATTGTGCCTGACGTGTATTTTCCTTTGCCTGATCAAGATTTACCTTCGCCTCCTCCAGACTTTGCGCTGCTTGTGTTGTCTGACTGTTTACTTTTACCTCCTTTTCCTGCGCTTCTGTCTCAACGGTCTGCTCTGCTGGTGCATTCTGTATTATTGTGTTCACAAAAAGCATCGCCACTACTGCCGGTGCCATAAATCGTCTTCTTCTCATTTTGTTTCCTCCCATCTTTCTGTTAAATCCAAATCTGTACAT
>ULVI01104415.1_pt1 | contig 13100 bp, 10 predicted proteins | sample 1959331 | NCBI WGS metagenome assembly ULVI01 (sample SAMEA4835782, study PRJEB28245) | human gut metagenome | biome: gut microbiome; material: fecal sample | place: Denmark | collected 2008 | reverse complement strand
CCCGCCACGACGAAGCAGACGAGTATGCGCCCGGGTGTCAGCTTTGTCAGATCCATTATTATCTGACCCACCGCGCATATCGCGCCGCCGACCGCGAACGCCTTGAGAAAGCTGAGAAATATATCCATATCATCACCCGAAAGTATTTTTTTCAAATCTATTTTTTCCCCGCGGCGCGGCTATATTCACGCCTTTTGTATCGGGGAAAAATACACACTGTGAAATTAATAAAATTTTTACAGATAAAGTATTGACAAACGGCGATAATATTAATAATATCTATACTATAAGAGGCACGGAAATTAATTCCGCTTTCCTCGAAAACAAAAGGTTGATTTTAAAATTATAGTATAAGGAGAAATAAAAATGTCAACTTTTGAAAGAGTCCAGAAAATCATTTGCGAGCAGCTCGAGATAGACAGCCATCTTGTTACCGAGGATGCATCTATTTCCGGAGATCTCGGCGCAGACAGCCTTGATCTTGTCGATCTCTCTATGTCCATCGAAGAGGAATTCAACCTCGAAGTTCCCGACGATGTTCTCGATCATGTCAGAACTGTCGGCGATATCGTTAAGTTCATCGAGGACAACGCGTAATTTATATAATCAATAACAAAGGGGCTGTTTTGTATTGGATTCAATATGAAACAGCCCCTTTTGCCGCGACGGAGGGATATAAAATGATACTGAAGAATGCGGATATTTTCGATTCCGAGTTTGCTCTGCGCCGCGCGGATGTGCGCGTTGAGGACGGCAAAATAGCTGAAATAGGCGAAAATTTAAACGGTGGGGAGGAGCATGATCTTTCCGGATGCGTTATCCTGCCCGGCTTTATCGACATACATATCCACGGCTGCGGGGGAGCGGATTTCTCCAACGCTCAGCCGGATACGCTCGAAACCATGTCGCGGACTCTCGCGAGTTTCGGCGTAACTTCGTTCTGCCCCGCGTCGATGACTCTGCCATATGACAGGATAGAAAAGGCGTTTGAGAATGCGGCGGGATATCTCGAAAAGGAGTGCGGCGCATATATCCACGGCATCAATATGGAGGGACCGTTCCTCTCATATGCAAAGCGCGGCGCGCAGAATCCCGAATATCTGCATGAGCCGGACATAGACGAGCTCAAAAAGCTCGATAAAATCTGCAAAATAAGACTTGTGTCGCTAGCACCCGAGCTTCCGGGAGCTATAGAATTCGCGCACGAGGCGTCGAAGATGTGCACGGTGTCCGCCGCGCACACCGCCGCGACATTTGAGCAGGCGGAGCTCGGCTACAAAAACGGAATAACCCACACGACGCATCTCTTGAACGGCATGGATCCGATATATAACCGCAAGCCCGGCGCGGCAGTCGCGGCGCTCAGAGCCGAAAACGCCACGGCGGAGCTGATAAGCGACGGGATGCATATCCACCCGGCGTATCTCGCCCTGCTCTATAAAATACTCGGCGAGGATAGGAGCGTCGCGGTCAGCGACTCCATGTGCGCCTCGGGTCTCGGCGACGGCGAATATGAGCTCGGCGGCACGACAGTGTATGTAAAAGACGGCAAGGCTCTGCTCGCCGACGGTACGATAGCCGCGAGCACGACAAATATTTTTGCTGAGTTCAGGAATATAATCAGCTTCGGCGTGCCAGTCCGCCAAGCGGTGAAATCCTGCACGATAAATCCCGCCCGCGCGATAGGCGTCGACGATGTGACGGGCAGTATAGCAGTCGGCAAGCGCGCGGACTTAACCGTCCTCTCGTCCGATTTGAAAGAGCTCGAGTGCGTTTATATAAAGGGAAAAAGGATATAAAAAAGTATGCAAATCGCCGCTTGTGTGGTATAATATAGTATCTTAGACTCAAAGCTCGGAGGCTGAACATGAACTTTCTTGTTATTGACGGCAACAGCATATTGAACCGCGCGTTTTACGGCATAAAGGTGCTCACGACGAAGGACGGCAGATTCACCAACGCCATCTATGGCTTTATGAATATTTTTCTGCGCCTCAAAGACGAGTGCCAGCCGCAGGCGGTGGCGGTCGCTTTTGATGTCAAACAGCCGACTTTCCGCCATGAGATGTACGGCGGCTACAAAGCGACAAGAAAGGGTATGCCCGATGAGCTCGCGCAGCAGATGCCCGTGCTCAAGGAGCTGCTTGAGGCGATGGGCGTGCCGATAGTTGAAAAGCCCGGATATGAGGCGGACGATATTCTCGGCACTCTCGCGCGCCACAGCGGCGACGCCGTCTGCACGATAGCCACGGGCGACAGGGACAGCCTGCAATTGGTGTCCGACAGCGTCAATGTTCTGCTCGCCGCGACGAAGATGGGCAGACCTGTGACCGACAGATACACGCCCGAGGCAGTGCGCGAAAAATACGGCGTTGAGCCGATAAAGCTCATTGACATAAAAGCCCTTATGGGCGACAGCTCGGACAATATCCCCGGCGTTGCGGGAATCGGCGAAAAGACTGCCGGCGATTTAATAGCCCGCTTCGGCTCGATAGAATATATCTACGACAATATTGACACGATAGATATCAAACCCGGAGTGCGGGACAAGCTGAAAAAAGACAGGGACATGGCGTTCCTGAGCAAAAAGCTCGGCACGATAAACTGCGATATCCCGATCGACAATGACCCGCAGAGCTATATTCTCAGAGCGCCCGACAATTTCAAGGTCACAAGAATGCTCGCGGATCTCGAGATGTTCAAGCTCATCGACCGCCTCGGGCTCGAGATATCAAACACAGCCTCTGAACCGCAAAAAGAGGAGAAGCCCGTCCCGGTCTGCGCCGAGGACGATTTCGGCCAGCTGATGACGCGCCTTAAATCTGACGGCGAGAGCTATTTTCTCTGGGACGGCGAAAAGTGTCGTTTCGATCTCGGGGACAAAGTGCTCGTGTGCGACTGCGAAAACGAGAATTTTTATCCGTTCTTTATAAAGCTGCTCGAAGATAAAAATATAAAAAAATACACGGCGGACATAAAGTCGCTCTATTCATTCGCGCAGGGCTGTTCGGCTCAGTGCAGGAATATGTGCGGCGACCTGGAGCTTGAGGGCTATGTCCTCAACCCATCCGCCTCGTCCTATGACGCGCTGCGCCTTGCAGGCGAATATTCAGCGGCAGTGTCGGTTGAAAACGGCGATGAAAACGACTGCGCCGCCGCGTCGCTGAGAAGATTATTTGCGGCGATGGACAAAAAAATTGAGGAAAACGGACAGCAGAAGCTGCTTCATGACATCGAGCTTCCGCTCGCGCATGTGCTCTCTTCAATGGAGCAGACGGGCTTCGCTGTTGACCGCTACGGAATCGCGGAATTCGGCAAACAGCTCGGCGGGAGGATAGCCGAAATCGAGCAGGAGATATACGCTCTAGTTGGCTACGAGTTCAATCTGAACTCGCCCAAGCAGCTCGGCGAAGCGCTGTTTGAAAAGCTCAAGCTGCCCGCGAGAAAAAAGACAAAAAGCGGATATTCGACCGACGCGCAGGTGCTCGAATCGCTCGAAAACAAGCACCCCGCTGTGCGCGATATCCTCGAATACAGAACTCTTTCAAAGCTCAGGTCGACCTACTGCGACGGTCTGCTCAAGGTTATCGGCGAGGACGGGCGCATCCGCTCGACTCTGAATCAGACCGAGACGAGAACGGGCAGAATCTCATCGACCGAGCCGAATCTTCAGAATATCCCCGTGCGCTCTCCGCTCGGGCGCGAGATGCGGAAATTCTTCGTCGCGCGGGACGGATATGTGCTCGTTGACGCGGACTATTCGCAGATAGAACTGCGCGTTCTCGCCCATATTTCGGGCGACCAAAACATGATAAAGGCGTTCAACGATAACACGGATATCCACACTGTGACCGCGTCCGAGGTCTTTGATATGCCGCCGCAGCTTGTCACTCCGATAATGAGAAGCCGCGCGAAAGCGGTCAATTTCGGCATAGTATACGGCATCGGCGCGTTCTCGCTCGCCAAAGATATCGGAGTCAGCCGCAGCGAGGCGGATGAGTATATAAAAGGCTATCTCAGGCACTATTCCGGCGTTGACAAATATATGCACGATGTGGTCGAAAAGGCGAAGAAAGACGGCTACGCCGAGACGATGTTTGCGCGGCGCAGATATCTGCCGGAGCTCACCGCATCGAACGCCAACACCCGCGCGTTCGGCGAGCGCGTGGCGCGCAATATGCCCATTCAGGGCACGGCGGCGGATATAATCAAGATAGCGATGATAAGAGTCTACGAACGCCTTGAACGCGAGAATCTGGCGGCGAAGCTGATAATGCAGGTGCACGATGAGCTGATAGTCGAAGCGCCGGAGAACGAAAAAGAGCGCGTGAGCGCCTTGCTCAAAGAGGAAATGGAAAATGCGGTCAAGCTCTCCGTGGCTCTCACTGCGGATGTCCATTCCGGGCGCACCTGGTATGACGCGAAAGGCTGATAAAACGGAGGAAACATGAATCTGGTTTTTGTTTGCACGGGCAACATCTGCCGCAGTCCGATGGCGGAGGGGATGTTCAAAAAACTGCTCGAAGAAAAAGGAGAGAGCGGTATAGACTGCTCGAGCGCGGGACTTGCGACCTTTGACGGACGCCCCGCGAGCGACAACGCGCAGGCGGTCGCCCTCGAATACGGAGTCGATATCTCGGAGCATAAATCTCGTATGCTGACCCGCAGCATCGCGCGCAAGGCAGACCTGATAGTCTGCATGACCGATGAGCAGTATGAGATGCTCAACCGCATGATTCCCGACGAGAGACTCTATGTGCTCGCCGGCGGAGTTGACGACCCCTACGGATGCGATATCGAAGTTTACCGCGAGTGTGCGAAGAAGATAAACGGCGCGCTGCCGGAGCTTTACGAAAAGATAAAGAGCGGGAGCTGATCGGTATTTTTGAAGTTGAAACGGTCCCGATGACGGAAGAATATATAGGCGGCGTCGTGTCGCTCGAGCGCGAATGTTTTTCGCATCCGTGGAGCGAGAAGTCGCTTCGGGAAGAGCTTGATAACGATCAGGCTCATTTTCTCTGCGCGGTTGCCGACGGATGCGTCGCCGGATATATCGGCGTGCAGGAGATAGTGGGCGAGGCGTATATAACCAATGTTGCCGTGTCCGAAAAATTCCGCCGCCGCGGGATAGCGGAAAAGCTGCTCGAAGAGGCGGAGCGCGGCGCAATAAAACGCGGCTGCGTGCTGATAACGCTCGAGGTCAGGGCTTCAAACGCCCCGGCGAAGGCGCTCTATAAAAAACGCGGCTTCAAAGAAGTCGGAACAAGAAAGAATTTTTATTCCGATCCGCGCGAGGATGCGGAGATAATGACAAAGTTTTTTGACAGATGAGGGTGAGCGAAATGAAGATACTTGCAATCGAATCCTCCTGCGACGAGACCGCTGCGGCGGTCGTCGAGGACGGCAGACGCGTTATTTCAAGCGTCATAGCGTCGCAGGTGAAGGAACATATACTCTACGGCGGAGTCGTGCCGGAGATAGCGTCAAGGCGCCATGCGGAGGCGATATCCGGCGTTGTCGGTGAGGCACTTGACAGAGCGGAGATGAATGTCGGTGACGTTGACGCGATAGCCGTCACATATGCGCCCGGGCTTATCGGCGCGCTGTTAGTCGGCGTGAATTTTGCAAAGGGACTCGCGTTTTCCGCGAACAAACCGCTCGTGCCCGTGCATCATCTGCGCTCGCATATTGCGGCGAACTATATAACCCACCCCGACCTTGAGCCGCCGTTTCTCGCGCTCGTCGTCTCAGGCGGTCACAGCCACATAATCGAGGTGCGCGACTACACGGATTTTCATATTATCGGCAGAACGCGCGACGACGCGGCAGGCGAGGCGATGGACAAGGTGGCGCGCGCCATGGGGCTCGATTATCCAGGCGGCGTGAACCTCGACAGAGTGTCCAAGGACGGCGACCCGAAGAGCTACAAGCTTCCGCGCCCGCATGTTGACGGGAGCGAATACGATTTCAGCTTCTCCGGACTCAAGACTGCTGCTGTCAATATCATCCACAACGCAAAGCAAAAGGGCGAGGAGATAAGCGTGCCCGATCTCGGCGCGTCGTATATCGAGGCGGTCGTAAGATGCCTGCGCGAAAACACCGAAAAAGCGGCACTGAACTTCGGCTTCGACAAGATAGTTCTGGCGGGCGGAGTGTCCGCAAACTCGCGCCTGAGGGCGGAGATGACCGATATCTGCAAGGCTCATTCATGGTCGTTGTTCATGCCCGAGCTGTCGCTTTGCGGCGACAATGCGGCAATGGTCGGCGCCCAGGGCTACTATGAATTCAAGGCTGGAAATATCGCCCCGCTGACCCTCAATGCACGAGCTTCGATGCCTATTGATGAAATTGATAAATTTTTATCAAAAAAGGTCTGAAAGTTAACAGTTTCGTCATTGAAAAACCGAGTTTATTGGGGTATAATACATACTGGGTAAAGATGGTACCTTTCTTAATAGATTAGACGAAAGGAGTCAAATATCATGAAACATTTGACACAGAACAAGACAGTGATCGACTGGATCGAAGAGAAGATAGCTCTTGTATCTCCCGACGAAGTCATGTGGATCGACGGCAGCGAGGAGCAGCTTGACGCTCTGCGCGCCAAGGCATGCGAGACCGGCGAGATGACCAAGCTCAACGAGGATCTCCTCCCCGGATGCCTGCTTCACAGAACCAAGCCCAACGATGTTGCGCGTGTTGAGAACCGCACATTCATCTGCGCCGAGAGCGCGGATCAGGCAGGTCCGACCAACAACTGGATGGATCCCGCTGAGGCTTATAAGATGCTCTATGATATAGCCAGAGACAGCTATAAGGGCAGAACAATGTATATTATCCCTTATTCGATGGGTCCTGTCGGCTCTCCGTTCTCGAAGATCGGCGTTGAGCTGACCGACTCCATTTATGTCGTTCTCAACATGGCTATCATGACGAGAATCGGCAAGAAGGTTATGGATACTCTGGGCGACAGCAACGACTGGGTTCGCGGACTGCACTGCAGCTGCGACATCGACCCCGAGAAGCGTTATATCTGCCAGTTCCCGCAGGATAACACCATCATCTCCGTCAACTCCGCTTACGGCGGAAACGTCCTCCTCGGCAAGAAGTGCTTTGCTCTTCGTATAGCTTCCTATCAGGGCTGGAAAGAGAGCTGGCAGGCTGAGCATATGCTTATCCTCGGCCTCGAGAACCCGAAGGGCGAAGTCAAATATATCTGCGCGGCATTCCCGTCCGCCTGCGGCAAGACCAACCTTGCCATGCTTATCCCGCCCGAGGGATACAGAAACAAGGGCTACAAGATCTGGTGCGTCGGCGACGATATCTCCTGGATCAGAAAGGGCCCCGACGGCAGACTTTATGCTATCAACCCCGAGAACGGTTTCTTCGGCGTTGCCCCCGGCACGAACGAGAAGTCCAATCCCAACGCGCTTGCCGCGACAAGAAAGAATACCATTTTCACAAACGTTGCGCTTAACCTTGACAACAACACCGTCTGGTGGGAAGGTCTCGACAAGAATCCGCCCGAGAACGCCATCGACTGGCAGGGCAGACCGTGGAACGGCAAGACGAGCGAGGAAAAGGGCGCTCATCCGAACAGCCGCTTCACCGCTCCCGCTGTCAACTGCCCGTGCATCAGCTCCGAGTTTGAGAATCCGGCAGGCGTTCCGATCTCCGCTATCGTATTCGGCGGCAGAAGAGCTAAGCTCGCTCCGCTGGTCTATCAGTCAAGAAGCTGGAATCACGGCGTGTTCGTCGGCTCGATAATGGCTTCCGAGACCACCGCAGCAGCAGCCGGCGCAGTCGGCGTTGTCCGCCGCGATCCCATGGCTATGCTTCCGTTCTGCGGCTACAACATGGCTGATTACTGGCAGCACTGGATCGATATCGGCGCAGGCCTCGACGAGGATAAGGCTCCGAAGATCTTCAACGTCAACTGGTTCCGTAAGGACGACGACGGCAACTTCCTGTGGCCCGGCTTCGGCGACAACATGCGCGTGCTTGAGTGGATCATCAAGCGCTGCGAGGGCAAGGTCGACGCAGAGGAGACCGCTATCGGCTTCGTGCCCAAGGCTGAGGACATCAACCTTGAGGGTATCGAGGACGAGGTCAGCGAGGATCAGCTCAAGGAGATCCTGAGTGTTGACAACTCCCTTTGGGAGGATGAGGCAAAGGGCATCGAGGAGTTCTACGCCAAGTTCGGCGACAGACTTCCCAAGGCTCTGAGCGACGAGCTCAACACCCTCAAAGCTAATCTTGAGAAATAATTAAATAAAATTGCGGCAGACAGGTGTGCTTGTCTGCCGCTTTTTTATTTCGAACCGCGCTTTTGCTCGCGAATTGCAGCGCAAATTGTAGGGACAGCCCTTGCGGCTGTCCGATATCGGCGCAGCCGATACGAAGCCGCGATAACTCAAATCGCTGAATGTCAGATAATTTTTTGTGCGCTGTCGGCGTAGTTTGTTAGATTTATTTACTTCAATATTTTAATTTATCGCAAAAAACAACAGCCGTGATTCTCAACGAACCATGGCTGCTGATATTTATTTTTGCTTACAGTGTCTCAAATCTCTTTACGCCCTTGCGCTTGAGCCTTGCAAATGATATCGCGGTTATTATTGCTATGACCGCTGTCGCGATTATCAGCGCGAACACATTCGGCAGCACCTGCACCGCGAGCAGATATACCGCGACGAGCACGATGATATACGCCCAGCCGAGGCACATTGCGAGCATGATGCCGAGACTCTGCTTGACCGCTCCGCTCTCACTGCTCCAGGTGAGATTAGGCATCCTGATGTTCACTCTGAGCCCCGAAACGGCGCACAGAAGCGTGAATATCTGCGGCAGTATAATCATGACCGCCGCGGTGAGAAGCTCCGGCTTGAGGGCAATACAGAAGCATATGCTGCATATCAGCGCGGGGACGGCGGTGAAGAGCATGTGGAGCTTCAGCTTTGCCCCGAGAATCTGCCACGAGGTGACGGGTAGCGAGCGGGCTATCCAGAGACTCTTGCCCTCGAGGGATATCGCGGGCGCGGTGAGTATATTCATCGAAGAGAGCAGGCATAAAAGTAAGCACGCAAATGTCTGGGCGTATTCCAGCAAATCCTCATCCATTCGGGTGACAACGCCGATAAACCAGTCGCTTTTTATCAGCGAGAAAACAGCGACGGCTATCATAAACAGCGCCCCGAGCGAGCAGTTGAGCATATAAGACGGGCTCGAGAGGAAGTGGTTTATCTCGCGGCGCAGAAGCGCGCGGTCGGTGCCCTGCTGCTTGACCGTCTTTTCTTTGTAGACTGTCTTTGCGGTCTTTCCGCTGCTCGTGACGAGCTTTAAGAATGTGCGCGACATTATGAGCCAAGTAGCGGCGAGCAGGGCGAGAATGATGAGCGAAATTATAATTGTCGGGAGAACATCGCCCGCGAACGCCTTGCCGAAAATATAGAGCGGATAGGCGGACATGCGCACCTTTGTGGCAACAGCCGCGCTGTTCGCAACGATGCCGGTGATTATCTCGTTCGCCCTGAAGTAGACATAATAGTAGCCGCCGAGGAACGCTATCGAAACTATAACTGTTATAATGCTCTTGTTTTTTAATTTGACCGCGATTTTTGCAACGACCCAGCCGAGTATGCACGACAGTATAAGAACGAGAACAGTCACCATAACGGCCATTATAACGGCGGTTATGCCGGATATTCCGGGGTGCGCGGTTATGAAATACACGCCGACGGCGGGTATTACCACAACGCCCGAATACATCAGCCCCATGAGATAGACTCCGATGAGGCGCGCCGCCATAATATCGCGCACGGGAATGGGCATCGAGAGCAGAAGGTCGTTGTCCTTTGCGTCATAGAGGCTCGAATATGTGTTGAACACGCTGCCGAAAACGCCGAAAAGCGCAGCGGTAGCGCCCATAATGGCAAAATAGAGCCAGCTCATGCCGTAGGCTATCAGCGGGCGCATCGAATATGACATATAGCAGAACATTCCGCCGATGGCAAAAATCATGAGCAATATGAACAGCGCTATCGAGAACGTCGCCGAGCGTGCAGATTTGCCCTTGCCCGTCTTGCGGTCAATGAAGAAACTGCGGTTGAGTTCGAGAAGCTGTTTTTTTATCAGTGTTTTCAGCATTCTTCTCCCTCCAGTTCGAGGAACACGTTCTCAAGGCTGGAGTCGCCCTTGACCTCTTCCATTGTGCCGGAGCGAATGAGCTTTCCGCTTTTTATTATCGCGACCTTGTCGCAAAGCTTTTCGGCAACTTCGAGAACATGGGTCGAGAAGAATATTGCGCCGCCGGAGTTGCAGACCTCGCGCATCATCCCCTTTAATAAATGCGATGCGGCGGGATCGAGACCGACGAAGGGCTCGTCCATGATGATTAACTTGGGCTCGTGGATCCATGCGGAGATTATCGCGAGCTTCTGCTTCATGCCGTGGGAATACGCCGAGATGGGCTGCGCGAGGTCGGCGGTCAGCCCGAACATATCGGCATATTTATGTATGCGCTCGCGGCGGTCGTCGGCGCTGACGCCGAAAATATCAGCGATGAAGTTCAGATATTTTATTCCCGTCATGTATTCATAGAGGTCGGGGTTATCGGGAATATAGGCTATGATTTTTTTGCAGGCGAGCGGGTCATCTTTTATCGAGATGCCGTTTATTGTTATCTCGCCCTCGTCGAACTGCAGAATGCCGACAACGGATTTGAGCGTTGTGGTCTTGCCCGCGCCGTTGTGGCCGATGAAGCCATATATCTCGCCGGGCGCGATATGCAGCGTCAGGTCGTCAACAGCCTTTTTCTCGCCGTAGGTTTTGGTCAGGTTTTTGATGTTAAGCATAATGTCTCCTTTTCGTCCGCCGGAGCGGACAGATATCTTTTCCCTTTTCTATATTAGTATATTTTACGCTGCCGGTCAATCCGGCGGTGTTTTATTTTACGAACTCTTCACAAATCGCCGCGAATTTCTTTTCGCTCGGTATCTCGTGCGTTATGAACTTTCCGTTATAGAATAGCGAAAATGCGGTGTAGGCGCAGGGCGCGTTTTGAGCCTGCTCGCGCGATGAGATATGCACGGCGCTCAGCGGAAGATTCATATCGTTTGCCATGTTTTCAATTAGCGGAACATATTTCGCCGTAAACGGGCACTGGCTTGTATAAAATATCTCGAACCCGCTGCCGTCAGTCTGAGCGCTCTTTGCCTGCTCACGAAAGCGCGGAGCGGGCGCGGACGGATCAAACGGCAGATACATCAGCTCGAAATACGGCTCTGCCGAATCGGCTTTTATGAAGCCTTTATATTTCAGATATTTCGGGTCGGAGAGAAAACCGCGCTTCTTCGCCGACGAGAGTATGCAAAGCCCCGATTTGCCCTTTTCGCGGCTGTCGCGGATACATTCGTTGAGCAGGTCGTTTGAATATCCGTGCCCCTTGAAAGAGCCGGAGACCCAGAGACAGTCGATGAACATATAGCCTGGCGCGTCTATCGGCGCCCATGCGTTTTCGGCGGGGATATACTCAATAAAGCACTTCCCGCGCGCGTCGGCTTTTAAAAATATCAGACCCTCGCCGAGCCTTTCGGCAAGCCATTGCTTTTTTGCAATGACCTGCGGGTCCTTGGCGTTTGATATTGCACAGCATATGTGCTCGCTCTCGAGATTTTCGGGTGACAGGCGAATGTAGTCCATGGCGTCCTCCAATAACAATTATAAAACGCTTGTTTTATAACAGCTGTTATAATTATATCACACTTTTTGCCGATGTCAACAAGGCAGACTAAAAAATGATATTTGTCGAATTGAGCTTTATATTTTCGCTCTGAACCGCCATTTTACGCCGAATAAAAAATAACCGCCGCGAACTTTCAAATGAAAGATACTGCGGCGGTTATTCGGATGTTTTTCAGTCCTGATGCAATTCGTCTTCAGCCCATTTGATCGGGTTGTCGTCAATATATTGCCATTTGATTTGATAATCGTATTCGTCACGGATTATATGGTCATAAAAACCTTTTTGCCAAATTGATTTTTTGACTTGCTTAGTTACGGAACCTTTTAACTGTTGTATTATGCGGTCGCCCCTACGGCAATGCGTGACAATATGGGCTTTCTGTCATCTATGCAAATTGTGATAAAATATGCTCCGTTTTGCGAATAGTCGTAATCTTTCAGCCTGTTAGGCTTTCTTCTCCGTTGTTCCATGGCACATATATTTCACTGCGCAAACTGGCTGTTGTAGAGCTTCGTATAGAATCCGTTCTTCGCGAGCAGCTCTTCGTGCGTACCCTGCTCGGCGACCTTGCCGTCCTTCATGACGAGAATGCAGTCGGCGTGGCGGATGGTCGAGAGTCTGTGCGCCACGACGAACGAGGTGCGCCCCTGCATGAGTGTATTGAACGCATCCTGAACTTTCAGTTCAGTTCTGGTGTCTATCGATGAAGTCGCCTCGTCGAGGATGAGCATCGGCGGCTTCATGAGCATGACGCGCGCGATGCAGAGCAGCTGTCTTTCGCCCTCGGAGAGTCCGTCGTCGTCGCCGATGACGGTGTCGTAGCCGTTTTTGAGGCGCTTTATAAAGCTGTGAGCGCGTGCTGCCTTGGCGGCGGCGATTATCTCTTCATCCGTGGCGTCGGGCTTGCCGAACGCTATATTCTCGCGGACGGTGCCGTTCTTTATCCAGGTGTCCTGGAGCACCATGCCGAAATGGTGTCTGAGACTGTGGCGTGTGATGTCGTTTATATTCTCGCCGTCAACCTTTATACTGCCGCCGTCAACGTCGTAGAAGCGGAGCAGGAGATTGATAAGCGTAGTCTTGCCGCATCCTGTCGGACCGACAACGGCTATTGTCTTGCCGGACGGGGCGAAGAAATCGAAGCCGTCGATGAGCTTTTTGCTCTTGTCATATGAGAAGCGGACATTGTCGAACTCCACGCTTCCCTCGGGGTCGCTGAGCGCCGAGCAATTTTCGTCCGACTCCTCGGGCTTTTCGTCTATGAGCTCGAATATTCTTGCCGCGCAGGCGAGGGCATTCTGAAGCTCTGTCACGACGCCGGAAATCTCGTTGAACGGCTTTGTGTATTGGTTCGAAT
>ULVI01089304.1_pt1 | contig 13181 bp, 5 predicted proteins | sample 1959331 | NCBI WGS metagenome assembly ULVI01 (sample SAMEA4835782, study PRJEB28245) | human gut metagenome | biome: gut microbiome; material: fecal sample | place: Denmark | collected 2008 | reverse complement strand
ACATCATAATGAACGGCGGAGCGATCCCCTCCGCGGTACAGCAGCCAGCTGAGCCGCCGGCTCCCCAGCTCGAAGCCCAGCCTGATCCACAGCCCGCCGTCCCTGCATCCGGACAGCCAATACAGGCCGCAGAACAGCCAGCTGAGGAAGCACACGTGCGGCACAGCGACGTTCTGCACGAAGCTCCTGCACAGCCCCGCTCTCAGTATGTACCTGCGTATCAGGCACAGCAGCCCCGTCAGATGGGCTATCAGCAGCAGTACCGCAAACCCTATCAACAGAATTATCAGCAGCGGCAGGGATACGGCTACAATCAGAACCGTTATCAGCAGCAGGGCTATCAGGCATACAACAGGGACTACTCCCAGCAGGGTTATCAGCCTTCTTATAACAGGGACTATTCCCAGCAGGGCTACCAGCAGCCCTCCTACCAGCAGGGCTATCAGCAGCAGAGCTATCAGGCCGCCTATGAGCAGCAGTCCGAGGAAAGCTTCCGCAGACCAGACCGTCCCGAGGGCTACTACAACAAAGAATACGGCACCAGCAATCCCGCAGTTCCCGGCCTTCTCGAGGGCGGAGAATGCGGCGATTGCGAAGGCGTACTCGAAGTGCTGCCCGATGGCTACGGCTTCCTCCGCAGCGACAACTATCTGCCAGGCAACAAGGACATATACGTCTCCATCGCCCAGATACGCCGCTTCGGCCTCCGCACAGGCGATCTCGTCACCGGCAAGACCCGTCCAAGCAAGGAGGGCGAGCGTTTTCTCGCGCTGCTGTACATAACAGCCATAAACGGCATTGATCCCGAGGAGGCCATGAAGCGTAAGCCCTTTGAGGAGCTTGTGCCCATATACCCCAACGAGCGTCTCACTCTGGAATATGACGACGGCACCGGCGCAAAGGACCAGAATCTGGCCATTCGCCTGGTAGACCTCATAGCCCCCATAGGCAAGGGCCAGCGCGGCCTTATCGTCAGCCAGCCCAAGAGCGGCAAGACTACGCTGCTCAAGAACATAGCCAACGGAATAACCAACAACTACCCCGACGTTACCCTCATAGTGCTGCTAATAGACGAGCGGCCCGAGGAAGTCACGGATATGCAGCGCAGCATAAAGGGTGAGGTACTGTACTCCACCTTTGATGAGCTGCCTGAGCATCATACCCGCGTAGCCGAAATGGCGCAGGAGCGCGCTATGCGCCTGGTGGAGCAGGGCAAGGACGTGGTAGTCCTCATAGACTCCATAACCCGCCTTACCCGCGCCTACAACATTACTATCCCCGCCACCGGCAAGACTCTTTCCGGCGGTATGGATCCGGGAGCGCTGCATAAGCCCAAGCGCTTCTTCGGCGCTGCCCGCAACATCGAAAACGGAGGCAGCCTAACCATAATCGCTACCGCCCTCATCGAGACCGGCAGCCGCATGGACGATATAGTTTACGAGGAATTCAAGGGCACAGGCAACATGGAGATACACCTTGACCGCAAGCTCTCCGAAAAGCGCATATTCCCTGCCATAGACATCTACAAGAGCGGTACCCGCCGGGATGACCTGCTTCTCTCCCCAGACGAAATGGACGCAGTGTACATCATACGCAAGATGCTGGGCAACGGCAATCCTGCGGAAATCACCGAGCAGCTCATCGCCATGCTTGAGAAGACGGAAAACAACAAGGAATTCGTCGCCAAGATACGGGCATGGAACAGCGCCTATGAGAAGGACGGCTTCACCACAGGCAAGACCTTCAACAAATAAACCGCGGCACTCCGTACCCCGGTCTCGGTCGGGTTCATTTATAAAAAAAGCCCGAATATATCAAAATAGTACTTGCACCGGCACCGCAGTATAAGATATAATAACTTCGTTCGGGTTGTATATGCCCGCATGCAGCAGGAGGGCGGCTAATCGCCCTGCGCCCAGCAAATACAGGAGGATAACACGATGAAGAAGGATATCCACCCCAATTACGGTGAGAGCATCGTTCGTTGCGCTTGCGGTGAGACCTTCAAGAGCGGTTCCGTCAAGGGTGAGCTCAAGGTTGAAATTTGCTCCAAGTGCCACCCGTTCTTTACCGGCCGTCAGAAGCTGGTAGATACCGGCGGACGCGTGGATCGCTTTAAGAAGCGCTATGGCATGAACTAATTGCGACAGATAAAAAAAGCAGGGATTTCCCCGCTTTTTTTATTTTTGCAATATTGAACTTGTATGCGCACTTCCCGTATTGTATAATTTATATATTGTCAGTCAAAAGGCCGATATTTGGGCTTGCCGGAAGGAGGGACGCATATGCCGCGCAAACACGGGGATTTTCCGTCTGTACGTGACGCTATACTGTATACCGCATCCTCCCTCTTTACACAAAAGGGCGTCCACGGCACCAGCCTGGGCGATATCGCAGCCGAAGCAAAGCTGAGCAAGGGCACACTTTATTACTACTATTCCACCAAGGACGAACTTATCGTCACCATAACCGATGACTGTCTCTGCCATATGACGGACATACTTTTCTCCTGGGTAGACGGTCTGAACCGTGAGGAAGCCCTCCGCCCGGCGCTTATTCGCCTGTTTGAAAGTCTCATGGCAGACGGGCACAACGCGCGGCTGTACTGCGTACTGTGCGCCGAATGCGCCAGCGAAGATACCCCCATACGCGAGCTCATGACGGAGTACAAGCAAAAGTGGCGGTTGATGCTGGAGCTGGGCGCGCTGAAGCTGCAATCCCGCAACGCCGGGATACTGGGTGAGCGGGCAGAGCTGTTCTTTACGCTGCTATCCGGCCATATGCTGCAAACCTTTGGCGGCATGGGCAGCATATCCATAGAGACCCTCGTGGACGCGCTGATGAGAGAATAAAGCGAATTCATGACCTTTTGGCGCTTTCGCAGCGCCCTCACCTTTCGGTCACGTGCCGTCCATTATAATCTTTACTTACTTGAAAACAGCCTGGGCTGGACGGTCATACGCCGTACCATATCCAGGCTGTTTTTGTTTATACAGTTCTCAAACGTCCTAACCGCAGTACGCCGCTACATGCCTATCATATACTTTTGCTTTTTCCGGCCATCGGCTATCAGGAGCGCCAACAGTCCCGTGAAAGACAACAGCATCATTGCCGCGCCGCACAGCAGCCGTATATCTCCGCCCAGCTCGCCGGTCTTGCCTATGCTGCCCGTCTTACCTGCCCCCCCAGCGGGCTTAGGCGTGCTGCCTGGGCCCGGCGTTGAGCAAGGGGGCTGGGTCGGTGTAGCGCAAGGCTGATTGGATATATTGTCCACCGTCAGCACCACTGTATTGCCCAAGGATATGTAAGCGCCGTTGCCGGATACGCTCATGTCCCCATCACGCTCCACAGTGAGCGTCCATCCGCCCAAAGGCCTTATATATCCGCTGGGCGTTGCCGTTTCGGTTATGCCGTAGGTCCCCGGCCTGAGCTTTATGGTCTCGGTATTGCCTAACGCATCCGCGGTAACGGTCTTTGTGTAGCTGTTGCCGGTTATTTTGAACGTCGCACCGGATAGCGCCTTGCCCGTAGAGGCATCCCGCTTATGCAGCGTCAGGGCGAATATCACGGGCTGATTCTTCAGCGTGACCGTAAACCCTGATACAGCCTTGCCGTTCAGCTTTAATCCTGAGTCGCTCAGGTTCATCGTCTGCTTTTCGCTGCTGAGCACATACCCGTCCGGAGCTATTACTTCCTCCAGTATGTAATCGCCGTATGGCAGGCTAATCTTTGCCGTACCGTCGCTGCCGGTGGTAAGTATATAGCTCTTTTCGCCGCTCAGCCTGAATGTGGCTCCCGTAAGCGCCTCGCCGGTATCCGACACTTTCTTCAGGGTTATCTCCTTTTCCTCTGCGGTGTTGGTTATCATGGCGGTGTATACAAGACCCTCCGGCTTTAGCTCGGTGCTCCCTACGCTTACCTTCCCGTATTCGTCCACGGTAAAGTCTATGGGGGCGTTCCAAAGCTTATAGCCCTTTGGCGCTTTTGTTTCCTTAGCCCGGTAGCTGCCCATAGTGAGCTCGGTGAATGTCACGAGGCCGTTGTTGTTGGTAACGCCCGTTGCCACAACTTCGCCCTGCTTTTCGCCATTCATCCTGTAGAGGGTGAACTCCGCGCCCGCAAGGCGCAGCTCCTTGTTGTTTTTATCCACCTTTATGAAGCCTACTGCCGTACGCCTAAGCAGATTTTCTACCTTTATTTCAAGCGGCGCCGTCATATTCGCCTCGGTTATAGTGAAGGTTCTGCTGCCGTCCAGTATAGCGTAGCCGCTGGGCGCGTCGATTTCGGTAAGGGTATATGTGCCTTCCGGCAGGTCCTTGAGCGTTACTCTGCCCGCAGTTATTACGCTGCTGCCGCGCTCATCCAACGTGTATACGTCGCCCTCTGCCTTCCACATGAGCAGGCTGCCATTTTCATCCGTCACGTTAAACTTCGCCCCTTCAAGGAGCTTTTCGGGGTTCTCGTGGTCTACCTTTTTAATGGTCACGCTGCCCAGTATATACTTGTTTGCCGCCTCAATAACTACGGGGCTGCCATGGACAAGCTCTGTCTTTTTTACTGAGTACTCCTTATCGCTCAGCGCATAACCCTTTGGCGCCTTTATCTCGCGGATAGTGTAATCATCGTAAGGCAGCTCGGTAATAGACGCCTTGCCTGAGGCGTCGGTCGTCACTGTCTTGGTAAAGCCCCGGCTATCCGTAACGGCAAATTCCGCACCCGCAAGCTTTTTCTGCTTATCCTCGGAGTCGTGCTTATGTATCTCTATGGAGTAGCTGGTCTTTTCGTTGTTGAAGGTATATTTGAATTCGCCCACCGCTCCCTGCATTGCGTTGACGGTGATCTCCCGCACAAAGTCGCCGCTAAGCTGGTAGCCCGCAGGGGCCCTTGTCTCTACGAGCTTATACTTGCCCTCAGGAACCTCGAATACTGCCGTGCCGTCGTAGCCTGTTACTGCCTTTGCTACAACAGCGCCCTCCATGCTATACAGCATGAATTCCGCCCCAACCAGCAGCTTTCCGTTTTCGTCCGCATCCTGCTTTATCGCCGTGACCTTGTACATGGCCTTGTCATTCTTCAGCCGCAGCGTAACCTCGGTCTGCTGCCTGCTTATGGCTATGCTGTGGCGGTCTCCCTTCAACACATACCCTTCGGGGGCCTTTGTTTCCGTTACGGCATAATTTCCGAACTTCAGTCCTGTTATATGAGCCGTGCCGTTGGCGTCTGTAGCTATGGTGCTCGATGCGCCCTCGCCTGTGGCTGCCTCGTATCTGCCGTTATTCTTTATAAAGGTCAGCGGCGTATCGTCGCTTCCGGCTACGGTAAACTCCGCGCCCGCCAGGGCGCCGCCGTCCTTGCCGTCAGTTTTTTCTATGGTGAGGCCGCCGTATATCCGGCTGTTTTTCAAGGTCAGCGTCAGCAGGCCGCCTTTAAAGTTCCACTCTGTCACCTCGCTGGTATTCGTCACCTGCTGAACTGTGCCCTCCGTTACGGTAAAGCCCCATCCGTTCAGGGGTATGGCATAGCCCTCCGCCGCGGCTACCTCGGACAACGTATATTTCCCCGGCGCGAGGGATATTGTATCGGTGATGCCGTTGCTGCCGGTAATAAGGGAGTGGGCGCCCTTCTCGCCCTTTAGCATGAATGCAACGTTTGCAAGGGGCTGGTTCGTATCCGCGTCCACCTTCACGAGCCTGAGCTTAAAGTTTACGGGGGCGTTGCGGACTGTGATGGCCGCCCCTTCGCCCAGCTTACCACCGTCGAGGTATATGCCGTCCGCCTTGACGGAGATATGCCGCCCCGCTCCGTTTATAACGTAGCTCTCCGGCGCTTTCATCTCCGTAAGCGTATATTCGCCTATGGGGAGCGTTATCTGCTCCGTAAGCCCATCTGCCCCTGTGGTATACCTTTTGTCCAGGCCGCCCCCAAGTATGCGGAACTCCGCGCCGGGCAGCGTCAGCCCTTCATCGTTTGTGCTTACCTTTTTTACCTGAAAGCCGTACTCAAGAGGGCTGTTCTTTACGGTAAGCGTATACAGCCCTTCGCCGCTGAAGCCATCGCCTTGCAGATTTCCTTTTTCGTCTATGGTAAATTCAAACTTATTATCCAAAGGCTTATATCCCTCTGGCGCAGCAGTTTCTTTTATGTAGTAGCTGCCGGATTTTAATCCGGTGAACAGCGCCACGCCCGCCTTGTCCGTCGTGACCCTCCTTATCTCTGTATCGTCCTCCCCGTACAGCGCAAATTCAGCGCCCTTGAGCCGCGTTCCGTCCGGGCTCTCCTTCAGCACGGCAATGCCCTTTTCATGGGGCAGGTTTTCAACGGTCAGCTCCAGCGCCTTATCGTACAGATCCGCCCGCACATGGAAGCTCATATCCTCCATTGGTATATAATTTTTCGGCGCCTCATTCTCCCGCAGGATATAGCTCCCCACCGGCAGGCCGACTATATCGGCATTTCCCGCCGTTATGGCTGTAACATCGCCGTCCTCGGAATAGGTATACACGCTGCCTTTGTTGGTAAACGTTACCTGCTTACCGTCCGCATCAAATATGCTGAACTCCGCACCTTCAAGCCTGTTTCCCTGCTCGTCCACCTTATTGAGCTTTACTCTGGTTTTGTAGTTTCTCGCGGTGAACACCACTTCCTCTCCGGCAGCGGTATGGCCTTCTACTTCTACCGTGTATGTCGCAGGATCCAGGTCATAGCCCACGGGCGGCGCGATCTCGGTTATGCTGTACTCACCGGCAGCGGGTACCTCCACCGTAACGGTACCGTCCTTGCCGGTCTCGACCTCCGCATAGAAGCCGCCGCCCCTCACGGCAAATTTCGTATTGGCCAGCTTTTTGTTCTTATCGTTAATATCCCTTTTTACAATGCTCAGGGCATAGCGGCTCTTTGTGTTTTCCACGGAAATACTTATATCCGCACTAACCGTTCCGTCCTCAGCCTTTTGCGGTATGTCAAAAGGACGCTCCGTATCGTCCCGTTCGTACCCCTCCGGGGCGCGGCTCTCTATCGCCACATAGCTGCCGTAGGGTATGCCGGTTTTAACGGCCTTGCCGCTGCTATCGGTTATCAACGTATAAATTGGATTTTCCCGGGCCGCAACCCCCATAGCGTATATTTTAAACTCCGCTCCGAGCAGGGGCTTGCCGTCTTTATCGGCCTTCTGTATCGTCAGCGAACCGGTCTTAGGCGTATTTTTCACGGTTACGGTGTTGCGCCCGTTCGTCGTGACCTCGAAGGGTATAAGCTCCTCGTTCAGTTCATAGCCCTCAGGAGCTACCGTCTCCTTCAGATAATATCTGCCCAGCGGCAGCGTTACCGTATCGGAGCCGCCGTTCCAAGTGGTTATCGTTTTGTCCTTTATGGGATTCTCATCCTCATCCAGCACCTGAAATGCCGCGCCGTTCAAGGGTTCGCCGCCATCGGCGTTTACCTTTTCAACGGTAAACTCCTTCTCCATCCGGGAATTGAGCCATACATCCGGGACGATGTCTATGTTTTTGCCTTCCGCCACAGCGCCGCCGATGCTCACATAATACGTCTTATTGCTGCGCACATAGCCCTCCGGCGCTATTACCTCCGTAAGCTCATACACGCCATACGGCACGTCCTCAAAGCTGACCCGCCCCTCATCGTCGGAAATGGCATACATCTGCTTGACGGTGGAATACGCCGTGCCGCTTTCCTCTACAAGCTTCAGCTTGAACACCGCCCCTGCGAGGCCCTTGCCCGCGCCGTCGGTTTTGGTGAATTCGATCTTTCCCTTTTCGCTCCTGTTTTCCAGCTTAAGCTCAATCGTTTTGTTATGGTTTTCGGCGTCCACCTTAACGATTTGATCTTTTATTTCCACCATGCCCTTTGGGGCATTTGTTTCGCTGAGATAGTATGTGCCCCAGAGCAGACCGCTTACGAATATCTCTCCGCGTCCATCCGTAGTGAACTCGGTGCCTGTATCCCCTCGGCCGGTATAGGTATATTTGCCGCCGCTTCCGCTTGCCGTAACAAACCCGTCTGCGCTGTTTTTCAACGTAAACTTTATTCCTTCCAGCAGCTTGCCGTTTTCGTCAGTCTTGACTATTTTTAGTCCGGTCTTTATCTTAGTATTGTTTATGCTGACCCGCGTTTCGCTGTTTTTTATCTCGAAATCCTTGCTCGCCGTTACGATCATGTACCCTTCCGGGGCTTCTATTTCTTCCAGAACGTATTTGCCCAAGGGGAGGTATTCAAGGGTAAAGGTGCCGTTCTCGCCGGTGACTATCGCGGTCGCATCTTCTTTTTTATCGGCAAAAGAAGCAAAGCTTGTCCCATCGACCTTTACATACTTTCCCTCGGCGTTCCTGATTATAAACTCCGCGCCGGGAAGCGCCGTTTTTCCGTCCTCTGCAAATTTTGTGACGGTGAGCTTGGTATGTTTGTTTTCTATGGGTTCAAGTTGTATAACTCTCTCCGCACTATCAGAACCGTCAATCGTCACCTTTATCGGGGCTGCCTTAACATACCCCTGCGGTGCTTCGACCTCGGTAATTGTATACTCTCCAAACGCAAGCCCTGTAAACGTCACCACGCCATCCCGCCCGCTTGCGGATTTCTTGGTTATGCCGTTGCCGCTGATCTCAAACTCAACGCCTTCAAGCGGCTTCCCGTCGTCGCCCTTCTTGACGAGCGTCAGCGAGTATTCTTTCAGTGTATTCTTTATTGTCGTTTCTACGTCCCAGTCATTGTTTCCGCCTATCTTGAAAGGCCGTATGGTTTCATCCAGTGCATACCCATTGGGCGCAGTTATTTCCTTCAAATAGTAGGTGCCGGCGGAAAGGTCGTTAAATTCTGCCACACCTTGCCCATTGGTAACTGCAGTCTTAGGATCATTATCTGCTAAATCTTTATTCTCATACAGCCCAAACACAGCCCCCGAAAGCGGCTGGTTGCCATCGGTCTTGGTTATGCTTATGCTGCCCTTATCGCGGGTGTTAGTCCATGTCAAAGTTACGGTTTCGCCAGCAAAGCTGATTCCTTTTGGCAGGTCGTCTACGGTTGCAGTACCGTCAGCCTTTATTTCCACGGTAACGGTTCCGTCATATCTTCCGTAACCCTTCGGGGCAGTTTTTTCGATTATAGAATACTTCCCGGCTTCCAGCCCGGTAAACTCCGCAACGCCGTTATTATCGGTGGTTTTCTTATCTGTTTTCGGGCCTAACAGCGTAAACTCCGCGCCCGCCAGCGGATTGCCGTTCTCGTCCACCTTCTTTATGGTGATGCTGCCCGCAGTGTACTTCTCGTTGGTCATGGTGATTGTCCCATGGGCGGCGGTCTTTTTTATAGTAATCCCATCAGAGGGCTTGCTATCAAGTATATACCCCTGCGGTGCGGCTATCTCCTTGACGTAATACGTGCCGTATTCAATAGGACTGCTCGTCCAGCTTCCGTTTACGGTAGAAAATGTCTTGATCAACTCATCATCGCTGCCTTCGTTTTCCTTCCAGAGCTGGAATGTACCGTCTCCTATTTGTTCTTTCCCTTCGCCGAGCTTTTTGAACGTCACGGAGCCAACACCCGAATCCGGCGTATTTTTGATGCTTACTGAAGCCGTACCTTTATTGACGTTTTCGTCCTCAACGGATACTATCGTAACAACATTGTCTTTTTTGTTTATCACGACCTTTTTATCCGGCCCCGCAACGTATTTGCTGCTCTCCGCAACGATTTCATGGAGCGTACAAATATTATTGTCCTCATTAAGCTTATCCGCACCGATATAGAGGGTAGCAGAACCGTTTCCCGTTACCGTTGCAGTATCAATATCACCTTTCGGCCCAATGAGCCGGAAGGTAGCTTTTTCGCCCGCTCCATCGCCCTCCCAGGTCTTATTTACTGTCAGTTCCGCGTCGCGGTGGATGTAAACCACGTTGCTTTCGCTTATTTTATTCTGTGCTGCGTCGCCGGGCTGAAGCTTATTCATATTGACGTCAACGGTGAAGTCGATAGTATAAAATCCCTGTGCTATTGCCCCGTCTTTTATTTTGGTTATAGTTACAGTCTGGCCATTTACTTCAAGTTTAAAGTATTCGTCTGCTTTCGTGCCATATTTGACCGATTTGTCCTTATAGCTAAAGCAGTCCTCCAACACGTCCTTAACGATTACCGTATCCTTGTCAATAGCAATCTCGCCGTATGCGCTGACCCTTATTCGGAAAGTGACAGTTCCGGTTTTTTCATTTATATCTAATTCAGTTACCTCATTGCTGCCGTTCATTATATATTTGCTGGTAGTGACCGCGCCCGATTTAAACTTGCGCGCCACCACCTGCGCGGTTCCGATTATATTGTTATCAATCTCCATCTCTACCTTGTTAGTAACATCATTCACATTTCCGACAAGCTTGGCAAAATACCTTAATTCGATATTCGCAAGAGCTTCATCATTCCCCGGCGCAACGACCTCTTCGCGAGAAAATATTACGGAAAAGCCCGTGCCGCCCTTCGATATCGTTATATTTCCAAGTTCATTATGCGTACCTGTCAGGCTTCCCCCAGTTTGAGACAAAGCAACCCGCGAACCGTCTATATATAGCTTTATACACTTATCAAGGCTCGCATCGACACTTCCGCTGACATCGCACAGCGCCAGCGCGCCGTTGCTCATGTTGTCCACTACCGCAACTCTTTGAGTATAATTTTTGCTTACGCCAAAGTTTATCCGGTAGGTTATCGGCTTATCCGAATCGTTAAGAATGTATATATTCTTGTCCTTATCCGCTCCCGGCATATAGTTCGCAAACATGGTTTTCTGAAGGTAGGGTTCTTTTTCTCCCGTTCCGGTTCCCGTCCCTGTCCCTATCTCGGTCTCAGACTCTTTCAAGCCGGCTATGCCTATGGATATTTTGCCCTTTCCATCCCCGTCATAGCCGATAAAATTCGCTACCGTTTCGATATTAAACGATATGCCTACTGTTTGTTGACTACTATCTATGTTAGCTAACGTCAATATCAATTTATGCTCATTCTGATCGTATTCGGCATTTTTAAACCACTGTTTCCAATCCTTGTTATAAGCGTTTTCCACGTCCTTGATATCAAGAAATTCCGGCAGCTTAACCGTAACCTCGGTATTCTCAACAAGGTTGGGTACTTTATTAAGGTCTGTATCCATTATCGTAACCGAAAATGTGCAGATTTCTCCGTCCTCTACGGTTTCCTTGCCGCCCGAGATGTTTATTGTTATTCCGCCATTTGCAAGCTCATCAGCATTGTTGGACATGAGATTAAAGCCCCTGAGCAACGTGGCGGTAAGCAGCGGCGTGACGATGGGCTCTATGGTCGGGCTTGCCTCCGGCGTGTCGGTGGGTTCGACAGGCATGGGAGTGGGCGTGGCGGTAAGATCTTCCTCGCTTATTTCTATTGTTTCCGCTGCCCCCGGCGTGGGCATGCCGCCCTCGGCAGGCAGCTCGCCGCCCTCCGGCGGTTCTGCCGCCGGGGTAGGCGTTGGCTCCGTCTCCAGCAGATCGGATTCATCCAGTATCACTATGCCCGGCTCCTCATTTAAGGCCATGGCAGTGCTCATAAGCACCTGACCGGCAAGCATCGTAAGCATCAGCAAAGCAGCAAGCACGCGATTAAAGCTCTTGAATTTCATATTCCTTGTCCCCTTTGATCCTTTGTCTTATGGCTGCATTGCCGCATATATGAGCAGCCGGTGTGTCCCTTTCCCGACCGGGGTACATGTCACCAGAGTAAGCGAGTATCCGTCGTTGTGGGAACTCAGCGCATTAAACAGCTCCTCCGGCTCGATAGTTTCCTTCCCCGTAACGGTATATGTATAAACATCTCCATCTCCAGCGGAAAGGTTTATCTCGTCCCCTGCTTTCAGCTCATCCAGCCTGTTGAAATGTCTGCCGTATTTTTTCATCCGGTGGCCGAATATGACGCAGTTTCCCGGCGCACCCATCTCAGCCGATGAGGGCAGCCAGCCCGCGCCGCCCCGCAGGGCGCGCCTATCCGCGCCTTCCATTACCGCCATTTTCAGGTCTATGGCGGGTATGGATATAGTCCCGCGGCCCACCGACTTACTTTCCTCGGTGCCTTCTTCCGGCTCATAGCCGGGAATCGAGCCCATGTCCTGCTCAAAGCCCGGCTCGTAGCCCTCGAAGGTCTCGTCCTCCTCTCCCTGCACCTCCGGTAGCTGCATATCTGGTATTTCCACGCTGCCTCCGCTCGCTTCTATCATGGCAATTATCTCCGTCTCTTTGGCCGCCCGCCTGTTGTCTATCACGCCGGGCCGCACCATAAAAAGCACGCCTATGGTCATCAAGAGAAGCATGAACACCACTAACATAACGGCTATTACCTTGCTATCCTTCATGTGCCGCCTCCATGCTTAAAACCAGGGCGCTATGTTCATATTGAACCAGCTATAACCCATGTCGATATAGGGCAAAAAGCCCATATCCATAAGCAGGCCGGCTATGACCCATAGAGCGGCAAGTATTCCTGCGGAGAGCGCTATGGCGGCAGCCAGCCTTCCCGCGCTCCACGGCCTTTTCTCCGCCTTGGCCTGAATAGGGATATCCGACGGCTGAACATCGGCCCGCTTTATCTCCGGCTGGGTTCTAGGCAGCTCTGGGGCGTTTGCATTCGTGGCAGTGTAGAACAGTCTTTCGCAGGATCGGCGCAGCATATCCGCCTGTATCTCCTCCGCCCTGCTGTAAAGCAGCGCCTCCACAAGGTCTTTGCTGTTGGCCATTTTAATGGTGATATACAGGTCGATAAGCGCCTCCCTGAGCGCCTCTTTGGCCACCTCCTTATTCCCGGAGCGCTCCAAAAGCCGCAGGTATACCGGCTTTCCATAGGTCAATACCATCGTCCTGAAAGCCTCGTCATCTCCCGCTTTGATCCTGCATAGCAATTCCCTTGATTCCACTCTTTTCTTCCTCTGTTTATAATGTAATTTTTAAGAGTTTTATATCGATATTTTCTGGTTGATTGCATAATGAAGTTGGACACCTAACAAAAAAATCCATAGTGATTTTCCAGCATGGTAGAATGAAGTTCCTACACAACATCTGCCAAGGGAGGGCAATCACTATGGACTGCCAAGGTTATATCACAGGGCCAGCAGAACGCAAGAAGGGACAGCACGTTCAGCGTGAAGAACGAGGGGCTATCCAACATCTCAAGTGCCA
>ULVI01104890.1_pt1 | contig 13299 bp, 18 predicted proteins | sample 1959331 | NCBI WGS metagenome assembly ULVI01 (sample SAMEA4835782, study PRJEB28245) | human gut metagenome | biome: gut microbiome; material: fecal sample | place: Denmark | collected 2008 | reverse complement strand
CGTTTCAGCATAACCGTCCGCGAAGTAAATGCAGGTATTTTTTTCATTAGCATTTCTTCTATGGTTTCATTGGTTTTTTTCTTCTTTTGCAACGCCATTGATCTTTTCCTCCTTTTCTGCAAGAATCATCAAGGCCTCAATTTCTTCCGGCAAGGCAATAATGTCAAAACTAAATGCCATACTTTTTCTCCTTTTTGGTTATTGAAGGGAATAAGGCTGTTTCCTCTTACCGTCATAGGCGTGCACACCTAATCGAGACCTTACTGGACATTTAACCAGACATGTACTAAGCTGGCACCTATTCACCTTTAGAAGGGCATCTCCTCAGGACCCTCCGTTTCGGCATACTTTTCAGCGAATTCGTCTTCCTCAATGGTGACATACATCGTCTTAAGGTACGCCTTAACGCCAGTCTTACCATTGACTTCCCAGTTGTAGGGACGGATCGTCAGGTCGACATTACGGATCTCAGCGAAGTCCAGAGTTCCGATAGACTCCTCATCCAGCTGAGTCTTAGCTCGACGAGTAATCATGATAACCTTCGGGGGGATGTTGTCGAAGCTGACCGCCACCTGAATATAATGGCGAGGAGCCTCGTCCTCATCACGAGGAGCCAAAACACGAACATTCCAGCCATCCTCAATAAGCTTCTGCGCCATATCGGGATCTTCAATGACCACGCAGAAATTGCGGGAGCCAGCACGATTGTACTTGGACTCCTCACCCTTAAAGTTGCGGAAGATAATTCGAGCATTCTCGATGATGATGTTGTCTACTGCTTTATAAGCCATAATTAGTTTCTCCTTTCAATTTTTGCGTTTGTCGCATGGAAATGGGCAAGTCCTGCACTCCTCATTGGGAATACAGGACTCGGTAGAATCAGCCGTGCACAAAATATAAATGAACACAGCAATTAACAGAATTAAAATCATAAGCATTACCTCACATCAAACGGCGTAGTATCGTCCTCATGAGGCTCGCCAGCTCCGAACCACGGTGGTGTGTTATCCGAAACATACGGTTCGTCCGCCGCAAAGCGTTCGAAGTCACCATAAACAGACAGAGACTTGACTGCTTCGTCTACCATGTTGTTGTAATAACCACGGTCAATGTCACCCTGTTTGTCCAGCTGCTTGACCATCTCGGACTCAAGCCAGCGGAAGCCCTTAGAACCCGTAGCAGCAGCGTAACCCTTTTCACCAGTCTTCTTGTTTTCTGTTTCACGAAGCAGGATGCCGCCTCCGCAGCCTGGCTTAATCGGGCAGAACTGACCGACCTTTCCGATGAAGTGGTAGTCGTGCCCCTTAGCGATTTCGGATGTTTTAGTCTGGATTTCCTCATCGACATCAAAAGGATAGTCACCATTAGCATCAGCATACTTTTTCTTCAGCGCAGCGACCTCGTCCTCCAGTTTAGAGACATCCGGAAGAACCTCATTCATGTCGAGATAGAGCGAAGAAGTTACAGACTTCGTTTCGCACATATCCTCGAACTCGATATTCTCCTTGCTGAACAGCGTCTTAAACACATAAGGAATCTGGAACTGGGTACCGGTTGCCGTCCATGCATACGGATGCTTCTTGTTCTCTTTGCAAATATCCTTTGCAGAATCGATGTACTTTTTCCCATACAGGTCGCAGCATTTTTCAACGGTAGCATATCGAGCAATATAAACTGCATCGTTCACCAGACACATACGGTCATAGGTTGCTTCGTGTTCGAAGTTATACCCATACAGTTTGCCGTATTCAGTCACGAACTTGATGATTTCAGGCGTTGCATCCGGAATCTTGATGGAGTCGGTTTTGATGTGTGCTACAGTAAAGCCCTGACTCTGAACAGCGTGCTTGAGATTGACCATGAACAAAGCTCCACGCTTCGCAACGATATTGTCCTTGTTGCGATTATCTCGGAACGGATTTTCAAATCCGGCTGAGGTTAGACCGTACACGGAGTTGATTGCAATCTTCAGAGCCTGTGCCAAATCAGCCGCAGCGTTTTCATCTGTCAGGTATTTAGCCAATGCACCGCCCAGCATTTTCTTTGCTTTATCAAAATCTTTATGCTTGATAGCAATACGAGCCTGAAGGATTTCATTGAACCGCTTTGTGTACTCCGGTCCGAATAGCTCTTCCGCTACAATACTGCTCGGATGCATCGAGGCAATATCCAGCAGGGCAATATTACTGTACATGCCGGGTTCAGAATACACATAGCCGCCCTCGCCAACTTCTTCGCCTCTATAGACAGACTTGCCGCCCTCGAATGTGTAACCCGGGAAAATAGGACGATGGTTTTTATCGAACTGGGTGAACTCGTCATAATCTTCAAGCCCCATCGTGAAAGGGAGATCTGCATTAGCGTCGAAGATCTGACTCTCATCGCCCATAAAACGATAGTTGAACTGATCCTGAGGCTTGCGGTTGTTGCCGAATATAATCCTGGTAGTCAGAGAGTTTGTCGTATCATTGACCGACATCCCCGCCACATCCGCCAGAATCTGGCGAGCTGTGAAGTCAGCCTTACGAGCATTAAAGGTTGCTTCTGTTGCAATAACATCGTTGTCACAATACTCGGCAACCTTTGTCCAAAGCTCCTCCGGTACAGGCTTGTCCCAGGGAAGACCAAGTTCCTGATGGTGAATACCCAGTTCAATCTCGAACTTTTTTAGGGACTGCTTCTTACTGGAAAAGTCATACACATCCGTATACGACACATTATAGGCTTCGCCAAAGAAGCAATTTGCACTGCCGTTGATGATCTTAGTCGAGAGATTATAGAGCTGTTCGTTCGTATACCCCATCAACCGGGCATAGAGAATATGATTATCGTACCGACGGCAGTTGAAGCCAACCAGACGGAATCGCATCAGCTCCTCGATCTCAGTCGGAGTAGGGTTAATCATACGAACTACCGGCTTACCTTCACCCTCGATTTTCCAGTTTACCAGGAACAGGTTCGGAAACACCTCAACATCGTAAAACACGAGTTTGGCATCATCATTTTTTGCTCCCGCTGACTGGTCTGCGGATTTGAACTGCATCTTGTTGACAAGCTTGATGCAGTAATCTGCCTGATGCGTACTGCTTGCTGCAAATGCCAAAACAGCATTGCGCATATCTGTCACATCATAATTGAGTCCGCTTGCATAAGCATCCTCAAGAATTTTGTAAATGAAGTCGATACTGGGCTTTGTTGCCGGATGGTATTCCTTATTCAGATTTCGCTTGATTTGCGTTCTAAGCCCTTTCTCGCTCTTCACCCCTTCAAAATTTATCACTTGCTTTTCTCCTTTCAGTGGTAAACCAGAGTTGATCGTTGCGATAGGCAAATCATTACACTTTGTCAGTTTCCTGCGCAGCGAGCTTTTTCCAGTGAAGACTTTCACTTCAATGTGATCGTCATACACTCGGCTTAGCTTGCTGACATCACCGGCATAAATATAATGAAGGTGGATGCCCTGACCGCTTTTGCTGAGTTCAGCATAGGTCGGCGGCCATTTACTCGCTTCTTTGAGATTCAGTTCAAAGGACTTATTACCATCCTTGTCCTGGATATCAAAGTCGATAACAATGTGGTTTTCCGGGATTTTCACATAATGCAATCTGGATGTAGACAAGTCACTCAGCTTGGTAGAAACTTCATCCCACTTGGAAGTTGGCGTCTCTTTAGCCGAAGCATACTGAGCAGGACAATCCGCACATTCTCGGTCAAAAACCGATTTCTGCTTTAAGAACTCAATCAGCTTATGCTCATGCTCGTCTTGTTCAGTAAGCGTCTTATCTTCAAATTTCTCGGTTCGGAAGCCGATGTAATAACTCCGCACACGAGTTCCATCATCGAGATTGAACCTCTCCTTGTAATCCCGGAAGTAGTTTTTCAGCTCCTCCTTAAATATCCTCTGAGAGAATGGGAAGGTAACTTTTGCCTCGTCACAATAGGTTTTATACATCTCCCATGAGGCTTTGAGAGTTGTCCCGTCTTCTTTCTTGAAGACATGGTAAGAATCAATAATGAAGTTATAGAAATCATTAGATGCACCGAGCATCGTCACGGGAATATAATCATCGTATCTGCCCGGATTCTCCAGATAGACTTCCTGACAATGATAAGCAATGGCACCGAGTTCGAATTCGATTTGCTTTGTCACTGCCTTGTATTCCTTGGGGCTCAATTTATTTCCGGAAGGAGACACATCGATCAATCGTCTGATAAGACCTGACTTTGCGTCCGTAATCTTTACCGGTTTATTGGTACCCATGAACAGGAAGCACTTGAAGCGGTTTGCGTAAGTCGATTTGAACTTTTCGTTCACTGTCATCAGCTCATGCGAAACCAAACTGTTCAGCCGGGTATTATCCTCAATGCGAGACAGATCGCCATCATGCTGAATCGCCACAAGCGGGTTTGTCTTAAATGCTTCCAGCGCAAAGGAGTTACTGGATGAACCCAGTGCCTTAGCATCGAAGACGGAGTAATATCCTTCAAAGAGCTGCTGAACGATGTTTAGAACCGTAGACTTACCCGTACCTGCCGCACCGTACAAAACCATAAATTTCTGCAATTTCTTCGACTCTCCACAGACGATGGAGCCAATAGCCCATTCAATCTTCGTTCTCTCTTCTTCAGAGTAGATCGTGGACATCAGCTTGTCCCATGCATCCGTGGTTCCTTCTTCAAGAGGATAGTTCAGCCGTTTACTTGCATAATCTTTTTTGTTTGTAGGGGTATTGGAGAATATAAGTTTCTCATCGAGCATGTGGAAAGAGTCTCTCATTTGCTTCTGACAGTATTTATGCCACGAATCAATCATCCCGGATTCGGAATCCCACATGTGCAGAACCTTAATGCTTGAATCAAAGTTCTTGCGGTTTTCCTCTGCATATTTGTCAAGTTCCCGGTCAATAAGCTGGAGCGCATCCTGCTCATCTGTAGACCATAAACCTCGATCTTCTAACCAAATGGCATAGAAGTCACCGCCTCTAATCATCAGATCGGAGCTTTTCTTAATGATAAACTTCGGATAGATTTCTATTACACCACGCTTCGTACTACGGGTCGAAATCATTAAAAAGTCGATCATCGAGGTTCTTTAGTCTCCTTCCGTTTTCTTGAGCTCCTTGATTTCATTTTTAAGGTTTCCGATCTCATCACGCATACTGCGAATCTCCATGTCCTGGATGAGCATATGCATAGTCATAACCGTCGCAACTACGACGGTGCTGCGGTTAAAAGATTTCTGCTTCCTGATCGTTTTGGCAAACACTCGCATCGCAGTTTCGGAGCAGCGAAGACTGCCGAAAATATAACGAATCATTTCATCCATGTTTCTTTTCTCCTTTCATGTCGGCAAGAAATTGATCGATCGTCTCAAACTTCCAAGCCTTCGGCTCTCTTAACGAAAATATAAATTCCTGTCCGTTGGTTTTGCGAATTCGAATGCTGTTTTTACCATTCGGAAAGTATTCTTTTACTTCCTTTGCCTGGTCGGGTAAGCATGTCTGGAAAAACCCGTACACTTGCGTATGAATCATGGTAAATCTCCTCTATAGGATGCTGTCCAAATACCAATTCATCTGCCACCAGATTTCGACAGTTCTCATGTCATACTTGCAGCGTTCGACGGTAAACAAACCGCCTTCACCATTTCGTTTATATTTGCGGTTCATAAATCGAGATATCACATCGTCCGTATACGCCGCATCAAATCGAGAATCGCTCATCGAACCCAGACCCAAGCTGACAATCATGTTCCAGAACCACTGTCCCATACGATTGCCGATATCCGGGTCGGTCATAATGTGTTCTTCACAACGAAACGCTAAGGCAATAAGCATCTCTAATACACTGCAAGGGCGGTTGTCCAGATAACTGGCAATCATAGGACCCTCGTATTCTTTTTCATAACCAAAACGATACCGGAGGTCTATCCCATCTTCTGCTCGATTTCCATCCATCGGTAGCATATATTGAAAATCAATATTGTGCAGATGACGGAGAAGCTTCCGATAAGACAGCCTCCGGCTATATCGTTCGTTACATACGAGCTGACACATCCACTCAAAATATTCATTGTTCAGCTCAATTTCAGTCATTCGGTCCTCCTATTAGTAGTTGGAGCCTTCGGCAACATCTGCGAAAGAGCGATTATCTCGGAGAATCTCGTAATCACATCTCAGGCGGTCATTACGAATAAAGACCGAATCGTCCTCATATTCTCCGAAATGTTCAGTGAAGTCCTCGCCAACGGTGTCCTCAATATCCTCAACGACTTCGTCCTCGTCGTCAGCAAGGACACCATCGCCGGCATAATAGGTCAGACTGATCTGTGTGTAGTTGTCATTCTCACCATAATCATCTGGTGAGATAACATAAGGCTTGTTGGGCATAGATTTGTCCTTTTTTTCTTCAGTATTTTTCTTGCTATGCTCCGTGTAATTGGTATAACCCTCTTCCTGAAGCTTAGCGGCATAATTCACAAGATCGGGCTTCAGCTTGGCAATATCTGCCTTGTGCTGATTCTCTTCCTGTTTTTCATTGTCCTTCTCGTTCTTAGCGATATTGGTGATTACGGGCTTTCTTTCGGCAAAAGCCGCCTTCACAGAATCGATCTCTTCCTGCGTGATCTGCTCGTAATATCGTCTAAGACAAAGCCATGTTGCCGCGGCGCCTACTGTGGCTCCAGCCAGGAACATGGCAAAACCAGTTTTACTCATCTTCGTATTCCTCCTCGTCAGTTTGGATTGTGACAACAGTCGAAATGAAATCATCCAAAATATCCATCATTTACTCCTTTCCACCGGATAGAACAGCAATGCCTCCTACGAGACAAAGCCCTGCCATAGTGGAAAGAATGTACGAAAACAACGCTTTCATTTTATGTTCTCCTTTCAGTCATAACTCGAAAAGTAGTGACAACACTCCTGAAACAAAGGCTCACCATACTTGCTGTATCCTCCGGCCATGAAGAACACACAATCGTAATTTGTCCGTTCCAAAAGTTCTTCTTTCACCAACTCGACAATCTCAGGCATGACATAACAGCGGTCAATTCTGCTGTTCCACATCACACTGAATTGATTGGGCTGATAAATAACATCGTACACAGTATCCGGGAAAGATGTATGGTCAATACGGTTAAGAATTGTATCAATGACTAAGCGTTTTCCCAGTTCTGTTTCTCCTTCAGCTTCACCCATGGTTACGAGTGCTATGAGGTCGATTTCCTCTTGTGTAAGAGGGTAGTCTGGCTCTTTCTCAACCTCAGGCGTTAAGTTAGGAGATTCCATCAGAAGATTAGCCATAATCATCGGCTCTGCCTCCGCAAGAACCGGATAAGATTGCTTAATCTCCTGTGTTTCTTTATCTGTAGAGCGAACCACGCCGCATACTGCAAAACCAACAAAGAATATCATGCAGAGAACGGTGGCTATCGCTCGTGGTTTGACGCACATTGTTAAAACTCCTTTACATTAAAAATATCACCCCCAGTCCAGGTCTGAAGGTGATCGATTACATCTTTTCCCAGATGTTGCCCTCAACATTGAAATCGAGAAGAAGCGCCGGCTCATGATGACCATCCTCGGTCTCACGCTCTACCTCAACAATTCGGAAATTAACGTAGCCGTCCGGACCATCCTTTGTCCAACCGACAATCTGACCAGCAGGGGTACGAGGAAGATCAAGATCGTCCAGAACCTCATTCAGGAAGAGGTGACCACGGGTCTGAAGTTTGTCATTTGCAAATGCCTGCTGTGCCTTGAGGAACATACGGTTATAATCGGGGTTGGTTTCATAGTTGCGGCTCTTGCTGTCGAAATATACAGCGTAGTCGCTCTGGAGATTAGGATCAGCGACCATCACGGTCTTCTTAACCTTCTTCTCCTTGCCGGTCTCAGGGTCAACTTCGATTTCCTCGAACTTCTTTGCCTTAATACCATACTTGAGTTCGGTATCGACCTGCTCGCCGAAACGCTTGATAACTCGACCACGATACTCCTTGAAGCTCTTATCGATTGCAGCATAAGCAGCACCAAGAGCCACATTGCGTTTACGCAGAATATTGTTAGATGCCAGAATACTGGTGATGGACAGAGTGCCAAGAATAATGGCAGGACCATAAAGCTTTGCGAGCTTCATTCCGGTCTGAGCATAGACCTCAACCGTGTCCTTCTTGCCATCCTCGTTCGTATACTCATGACCATTGATTGCACCGGTCTCCATTCCATCATGGATGGTATCGAGAGTACCCTTAGTTTCATCGAGAATCTCTGCTACCTTAGTGGTGGCCTTGCAAGCGAGAACGGCACTTACGACTGTACCGGCAATACCAGCCACAACGAGAATCTCGGGGCTGTGCTTCTTGAGCTTCATAACGGCCTTGGAAGCCACGCCGTTCACGCTCTTCATAATTTCAGTTTTATTTTTCATGGTTTGTTATTCTCCTTTTCAGTTTTTAGAGTTGATTTCAGCACCACAGGCAGCGTATCCAGCCAAATCGACATAGCTGTCGTCCGTAGCCGTTCCTGTCCTGATTCGTGCGATCTTAAGAAGCGCCATCATCATGGCAACATCATTTGCGGTAAATTCAACGCCTTTATAGACGCTCCAGAAGCCTGCAATAGCAGTGAAGTTATCTTCCGGAGAGCCGTATTCGTTCTCTCTCGGCCCACATACGCAAGCCTTTGCTTTATCGAGAGTCTCAGATCTGGTCATCATCTGCATCCTCCTCATCTGTAGAAATAAACGGAATATAGTCACGCTTACGCTCCTTAGCAATTACCTGACAGCCGCACATCGGGCAATCAAATGTGTCATATAAACTTTCTTCAGCAGTAGAGCCAAAGGCAACTGCCAAACCAGTCTTTCCGTTATCACGAGCAATATAATGTCTCTCGATAATGGCATTGAATTTAGTGCCACAAATTTTGCATTCAAGCATTATTTTTCTCCTTTCAATTCAGCGGGATAGCACGAGGCAGTTTCAGAATATAACCATCTCGAACTCGTACCGCAGTTGTACCGCCAATGTTTGTCCAACCGTAGCGGTTCATAGTGAAATTATCATTGGGAACACGAGCGAGATCATAGAAATCGGACACGCTCACCGTTCCGTACTGACTGATAATATCGTTCATTGTATCGAGAACCGCTTCTGCATCTCCACGAGTATCGAAGAGAATATCATCATAGTCAGGTGTATTGCGTCTATTGCCGACGGAACCTGCACGCACTCTGTCTGTGCCTTGATCGTAGTAGTTCCGATAAGACACCTTGGATGCCGTTCCGTTTTTCTTGCTGCGACCTGCCTCGCCGTACAGAATCATGTCAATACCGGTAGTGACAATGTCAGAAATCGCTTTCTTGACAGCAGGCACAATGACCTCCATCAAAATATAAGATTTGACATTGTTTGCATCTTCTGCAATAAAGACATCTGCGAATTTTTGCATCTCGCCTTTTTTTCGAGTTTTTGCAGCCCCGGTAATAACCGCCTCGACTTTCTTTTCTGACTGTTGCTCCTGACGAGCCTTATCAGAATTAGATTTGTAATCTTCCACTGGGTGATCTCCTTTCTTATGCCGGAATCAGCTTACCGGGCAGAGTAATTTTTGTGTTCGGCATCAAGCCGTTTTCTTTTTTATATCGATAGGCGAGATTGCTCTTCGCTTTCGCTTCCGTCGGAGCAACAGTAGTTGCCTTCCAACGATGCTGAACGCAATCATCGAATCGCATAACAGGACCGTCATATTGATACTGCTGCATATTTTTTCCTCCTTTCGAGAGATAAAGAAAAAGGGAAAGCACCTTGTTACAGGTACTCTCCCTTATCCGAACTTCTCAAATTCGCATTTTCAGTTGTCTTTCTCAACAGCCTCAGTCTCAGATTCTGTCTCCGAGAAATCCACCTCGATGACATCGTCTTTCTTTTCGAACTTGGACTTAACCTTTCTTGCAATCGGTTTTGCAAATTTGTGGGCTAATACACCCAATACAAATCCAGCAGCTCCGATTCCAATAAGAGCCTTAGCCCCGTTGTTCTTTTTAGTATCAACGAACTCATCATTGGTCTCGACTTCCTCAAAAGCCATCATATCATTGTTGTTTTCCATTGTGAAATCTCCTTTCAAATGTGTGAAATTGTGGAATGTTCTTCCATTAAATAAGTTGTAAATTTCGCGCGGCAGCTTACTGGTAGTCATAAACAGGAGCAACCTGGTAGTCGATTACCAGGCAAGGGGTACCGTTTGCATCCAGCTGCGATGAGAATGCAAGGTCAATGTAACCCTTATCGATGTTCCATCCGAGCATATCGCCCATTTTAGTTCCATCCAAACCGAGTTCGTAGTAGAAATCGTTCAGCGTGACATACATTTCGTCACGCATCTGACGATTCAATTCATTCATGACCCTGGTGATCTTATCTCTGTCAGACTTGAAATATCGTCCGGACAAGACATCATAGCAGATCGTATTACCGCCGTTTTCAGTGAGGATAACCTCTCGAACCGGGTTCTTCACCATCTTGTCTTTCGACACAGAGTCTCGAATGGATTGTTCTTTTTTCTCGCCAATCGTTTCAACTACTTTTTCCTGATACTCTTTGAGAGTAGACTCCGAAAGGGTATACGCCGTTGCCAGAGCAGCATTCCGACGAAGATTAGTCGAGCTTGCTCCAATCAGGCAGAAGACAGAAATAGATCCTACAACGGCTGCCGGAATATAACAAGGCCAAGCCGTCTTGATGATGTCCTTCGGCTCAAGCCTATCCGTATCCAGCTCATCTTTTTTCTCTTCAAGCAGAATCAGGGCTTTTGGTGTTGCTTTTACCGCCATAACAGTGGTGGTAATCATGCCGGCAATTCCAATACCGGTGAGAATTTCCGGACTATGTTTTTTCATTGCCGTCCGTACACCCTTGGCAATGCTTGCTAAACTTTGTTTAGGCATGGTTTTCTCCTTTCAGTTAAACAAATAGTAGACTTAATTCTTCAGCTGTTTCGACCGCATTCTGAAATATAAAGCTATGCTGCTCATCCTCGCCGTAACAAGCATACATAGCCATCTCGAACATGAAGTTTTCGATGATGGTGATTGGATCATCGAAAGGCTTGTCCAGAATTCGATCACAGATTTCATATGCAGCCCATTGCTGATATGACCTTTTTCTGAATTCATACTTTGGCCATGTGGACGACGGGCTGAACAGATGTTCATCAACATATCGTTGAATAATCGAAACAGCAGTGCTTGCATCACACATATCGTTCGGATAAAGAGGAAGAGCCCTTGTTAGGACTCCTCGTCTTCTTCATCGCTAAGTGCGGCAAGCTTCTCATCGATGCGTTCATCGATTTTCTCTTCCATTTTCTTCTCGTTCACCCAGTCGGTGAGGAGTGTAGCCCCCATACCTACTGCGGTAGCGACAAGACCCAGGATTTTAACCAATTTTGCATTATTCATAAAGCGAAACCTCCTTTTCGTTTTCATAAAGTGAAATGTATTTTTTGCGAACTTACAGATCTTCCATCCACTCGGCTGTCGGCTCAAAAACCATGTCAATGACATATATCTCCATGCCATCATCCAAAGTGAGCCGGTGATGGTTAAAGTCGATCCAATAAATATCACCATTACAGCTTGACCATCCAACAGCGTCTCCGAGTTCCGTCTTTTCAAGTCCAAGAAACTCATAAAAATCATTAAGTGGAATGACTCCTGCAAACATAAAATTGCGGTTCAGATGGTACTCAGCCTGAATGACCTTTTCGATGGTTGACTCAAAATATCTTTGCGAAAAGCTATCGTAGAAAGTGCGGGAGACTTCTGGTTCCGTGCCTTCACCAAAATCGAGGGAAGAATCGTACCAACCTCCGTTAGCAGAGATGCTGATATCCTTGCACTTTTCTTTGGCGATAGAATCTATGATGGCATTATGAGCTTCTTCGCCATAGAGTTCTTTCAGCTTGTCCTTATACTCCTTATAAGAACTTTGGACGAGCGTATACGCGCTTGTTAATGCTGCCTGTTGGCGTCGGTTTAGGGCATTGGCGCCCATAATGCAAGCGATAGTAGAAGCTCCAAATGCCACTGCCGGAATATAACATTTCCATGCAGCGATGAATGCCTCTTTCTTGGTGTACGCATATGGATCGCCATCATGCTTTTTGCGACTGTCTGCATAAACTAACGCTGCTGCTCGTGGGGTCGCTTTGGCTGCCGCAATTGCCGTGACTACCACGCCGGCTGATGCTACACAAGACAACGCAACAGGTGAGTATTTCCTGATACAAAGTCCTGACTTATGCAGCAACTTTTGAATTGCTTGGTTTTTGCTCATGTCTTTTCTCCTTTCATGTTTTTGTTATTCCATAGCCCTTAGTAGGTCTAAAATGTTCGCTGCCATTTCACTGGCAGATCGAAACATAAGACTTGTGTTTGGATTTACCCTTGCATATTTAGCAGTCTTCATCATGAATTCATGTGTGAGCTTACAGAATTCATCAATAGATCCTTCTTTTCGAGGGCAGATCCGTTCGGCGATAAAATCCCTGAGCTCGTCGACAGCCCATTGTGAGTAACTCGCTTTTTTGTAATCTTCTGTCCACTTACCAAACAAAGGCGGCAGCCAAGCGTCCATGCGGTACATGTCATACAAGATTAAATCAAGCTGATCGAGGCTCATATCTTTTCTCCTTTCATGCAAAAATAAAAAGCAAGAGAGACTGTATCGGATTCGAACCGACGACCTCCACGGAAGTGTGGCACTCTACCAACTGAGCTAACCCGTCTCTCATAATAAGACTTGTAAATTTCGCGCGGCGAAAAGAAAAGAGCCGTTGTTAGCAGCCCCTTTCAGATTTTACAAACCAATACTTTTCAGGATTTTAGTAAGTTCATCTTTCTCAAGATCGGCATCTATATCCAGATGAACATGTGTCTTTCCGTCAACGACTGTGGCGTTTACCTCATTCAAATTTAGTTTTACATCGTAACCGAATTTCTTTCGGATAGCCAAACTCGCCAATTTCGAGATAATGCTCGTAGTGAATTTAGACCCAATTTTCATTTCGTCCATGCTCCTTTTACTCCTTTCAAATAGCATCGTTTTCCATAACAGGAGCTGTAATTTTGGCGAAAAGAAAAGAGCCGTTGTTAGCGGCTCAATCCTCAATAAATCCAGTTTTCTTTTGCAAAGAATAACGGTATTGCGATAAATGCAAAGAATACTAACGCTGTTGCATCTTTGTCAATAAGTACCGGTAAGTACCCACAAATAAGTAATACTACAGCATATAG
>ULVI01031844.1_pt1 | contig 13317 bp, 13 predicted proteins | sample 1959331 | NCBI WGS metagenome assembly ULVI01 (sample SAMEA4835782, study PRJEB28245) | human gut metagenome | biome: gut microbiome; material: fecal sample | place: Denmark | collected 2008 | reverse complement strand
GGACCGCCCGATGGGGACGGGGGATGCGGGGGGGAGAGCGACGACTGCGGCACCCGGATTCCATCAAACTTGCCTCCTCTTTGACAGATAATATGGACACCGAATTATGGCAGCTCGGAAGCTCTGTTTGCAGTCCCTTTCACATTTCCTACAAAGCTCGTTGTATTTCTTCCTGCCGCACGCATCAAGAAAGAACGCCCATTCTCTCTTAAGATATTTAGGCATACGGGGTATCGCGGACACCTCCTTTCCTTTGGCAGTTTCCCGTGAAGTACGGAAACGTCTAAAGCCAGTTTCTACTGTATGATTTCGGGGCGATTTAGGGCGTTTCCACTGGACAGAAGCGGCTTTCCCATGACGGCGGTATGTTCTCCCATCCGGTTTTCCAAAATCGCTATTGTTGCGTCTGGGTATCAAAAAAGCACCGTATTACAGCGATGCTTTTCCCCAATATACGACAAATGAGGATTTTGCTGTGTACATACGTACCGTGGGTTCAATCATCCCAGCTTCCCGGTACGTACGTACGCGGCGATTCGCCGCAAAAGCCGTTTGTGTCGGGCCTGGCAACTGCTTCAATTCCCATGAAGCCCCATACCCGCCGTCCGGCTGGATTGGTAACGTTGTTGCAGTGTTCCAGATTGTACCTTTGTGCGTTGGCAACAACGGCATCGCTGAAGCTGCGGGCCTTTAGCGGCATCAGCGAGTTTTCGTCACACCACATCCGGTAGATGGCGTATAGGTCTTTGGAGCTGATGGAAGAATCCGCCTTGAGCCGGATATAACCGTCAGATTCCAGAAAGGAAAAGACGTTGTTCTGATCCCGCCGCACAGATTCCCGGTTCTCCTGGATGCGGAAGCTCTCTGTAAACTTGAAGCCATTGGATACCAGACGCTGCAAGCCCGCAAAAGCCCAGAGGAAAATTCCCTCTGCTTCGGCTTTTAATTTCTCACCCAGGTCGGGATCGTCGGTTCTCCCCGGTGCTTTTCCCTTTGCCGTCAATACAAGCTGTCTGCGGTAAAATCCGTCACTTCGGTCATAGAGCGCTTGCAAGTCGCCGTTGCTGAATGCCAGCAGTCGGGCAAACATCCATCCCTGGTAACTCTGGGTTCCTTTCCGCTCCAAATCCATTTCCCCTGTGCCGTGACAATGGACTTGATATAATTGGTCTGCTTCAAAGCCTCCATTTTCATATCATCATCCACGCACAAAAGAATGTGTTCCAGGTCGGCACGGGCAAACCGGTTCTCGGATATTTTTCCAATGCTGCCGTCTTTCATATTTGTTCCGAAGATGCTCTCCAGGGTGGTTCCAATCTGGGTTTTGCCTTCACCGCCGTTGCCTTTAATGACCATCATCCGCTGGCCCTTGTTGCTGGGAATCAGGCAGTAGCCAATAAACTCTTGGAGTGTCGGAATGTCCTCCGGGTACAGCAGATCATCCAGAAACCGGAGCCAACGGATAGGCTCCGGGGTATCTGGGCGGTAGGCGACGGGCAGCCGGTTACGAACAATCTGCGGCCGTCCCTCTGTGAACCTGCCGTCCAAAAACAGTGTCCCATTGGCAAGATGAATGCGGTCTGCCTGCGGAGGAAAATCCCCCACCTGTGCCTCCAACTTCAGCACTTCCAGAATGTTATTGATCTTCCGTGGAATGTTGTTCACGGCACAGCATTTCAGCTTTTCGTAGATTTCGCCCCGGAGGGGCAAATCATCCGTCAGCCGACCATCCGGCGTGAAAAAGGCTCTGTTGGCAAAGAGAATTTGATGCTCTCGCAGAAATTCTTCACAGAACAGTGCTTCATTGATGCTGGTCCCGTCAAACCATGCGGGCCGTTCCCAATCAGGCAATTTTTTCTTCCTGGTAATGGCAGATGTCCTCCTTGCTTTTTCTCTCCACATAATCACACAGCTCATAAATTGTGCCGTCTTTCCGAAACACTTGTAGCACCCGTTCCCGCAGTGCCGAATCACCGGCAATCAGAGAATCCAGAAAGAAATTGATAACTGGCTCCATCTGCAAACTCTCCACAAACCGATCATCCGGGTCGCAGCCGAGTGTGACGGGCGCATACCGCAGCCGCCAGATTCGCAGCAGTCGAAGATACTCCTTGAGAACGCAGATACAAAGCTGTTCCAGATTGGGAGTAGCTTCCGGGAAAGTAGGGAATGGAATGGGCATTTGTCCCGTTTCAATTCCAAAATCGCCTCTCAATTTTTCAACGGCTTCCTGCGCGGATAGACCCCACAGTCTTGTGGTAAAGTCAATGACATCTCCGTGGGCATTGCAGCCGAAGCAGAAGAAATAGTCCTCGTTTAGCTTTAGGCTTGGGTGATGGTCATCGTGGAATGGGCAACAGGCCATGCCGTTGGGCAGGACCCGTAGCCCGTAGTGTTCGGCAGCTTCCCGCATGGGAACAGCTGCCTTGATTGTTTCAAATACATTCATATAATATCCTCCATAAGTGTTTATTTTTGTTGCCGCCCTATTCCAATGCCGTTCCTGCCCCGGTGTCTCCGCGGCGTTGTTTCGCTCCTGTCATCGCAAAATCGTATCTCATTTTCCGGCGGGTATTCAGCTGTCAATGTCCATGAGAGGACGCACAAATCAACACGATTTGTACATGAGGCCTCAATTTGTCCTCTCACTTACTAGGCCTCGAGTCGCATTCTTTTATAAGCACAGCACCAGAATGCGAAAGCGTCAGCACCAAAATTATGTAAAAATGTTCGAGATAGATTGTATTTGTTAATGAACTGATGATAGAAATAGCAAAAAATATTTTTCTCGCATATTGAGAAATACAGGTTGATTTGCTATAATCACAGAAAACAATCAACTTATGATATGAGTGATAAACTATGGAACGAATCAGATCATACAGAGCCCAGCTCTACGCCCATGTGCGCAGCTATTGGGAAAGCAAATCCACGCCGTGGATCACACAGCTCCACGGTGAAACCGGAATGGGAAAAACAACCCTTGCACAAAGCTACCTGGAAGCATTCGGCGGGCAATACTTTTCTTTCCAAAACTTAGATGCTACGTTTGCCCCTCGGATATTTCTTCCTGGGTGTAAGCTGTGGAAAGACTTCTTCGCAGAGATCGGAGAAACAAAAAATCGTCCAGTCATCTTTTTCGATGACGTGGACGATAAAAATGATAAGGAAGATTTTTTGAATGCACTTCTGGCCCTGACCGGGAAAGTGTATGTTGTGCTGATTGTTCGGACGCAGATGGAGCTTCCGTTTCCCTCTAATGTGATACAGATGAAGGCAATTACGGTGCCGATGCTGCTGGCTGAAAACAAGGCACTGGAACAGTTGGATGCACTTCGGATAATTGCGATTACAAATGGCATTCCAGGGCTGGTGCGGCTGTTCGACTTTCAAAAGAGCTTTGCGAAAAATCTTCAGTCGCTCTTTGTGCATGACTCTGCGTATTTCCGTTACGCAGAATCAGAGCTGCGCAGAAGTTTCCGAACACCTGAAACATACAACATTCTGCTTTATGGCATGGCAACAGGGCATAATCGCATCAGTCAGCTGTCAGAATTTTCGGGCTTCCCGCAGAACAAATGTGATAAATATTTGAAAGCACTGGATAAAGCCGGACTTTTGGAATCGGTGCAAAAGAAAGATGCCGCCGGACATGTCCGAACGCACTACTATCCCAAAGACGGCTACTGGAAAGCATGGTTTCGGTATGTGTTCCCGTCTCAAGGCCGCTATCATGAGGTGCAGAAGGGAGAAGCCCTACAGCAGCTTGCGGATGAAATTGACAAAACCGTCGTTGCGGAATACTTCAAAAAAGTCTGCTGGAACTGGCTTGAGAAAAATTATCACAGCTGCTATTGGGACGGGCTTCTCAAATTCGATGATCCGAAACAGCGGGATGTGATGGTCAATGGCGTTCGCTTTGATTATGTGCAGGAGACGAAAAATCACGCGATTTATGTGAAGATCTGGAACAATATACGAGAAGGATTTCCGAAAGAAGCGTTTCAAAAGATGGAGGCGGCGACAACGCTGGTTCGTCCGTTTTATGACAATATCTACTACCTGTTCTCTGCGGGGAGAGCCTGCAACTATGTGGAGGAGCTTCGGCATTTGGATACGGTGGCGGTGGTAGGTTTGAAATCATTACTGGGACGGAAGAATAATAAAATCTTCGAAATGGATAACCTATAATAGATATATTGACACAGGATGATTAGATTTACCGAGAAGAAAATACTGTATTAAACATAAAAACGAAGAATAAATCTACAATAAGCAACAGAATTGCTTTTTGAGCTTTATATTCTGCTCATTATTTCTTTCACTTTTTCATCATATTGCTCTTGCGATATCAAAGCTAAGTCAAGCATTTTTTTTAGCTTTGACAACACTTCAATTGGATCAGTTGCGGAGGTAGAATCCTGAACTTGTGATTGATCAGATACGTTGCCGCCTTTTATCGTAAATCGTCCGGACACGACAGGTTGTTCTGGGTGTTGTGGCCGCGTATATGTGTTGTTTATCGGCTCAAACATGTGACTAGCCATATTCCCAAATACGTTTCCAGCTGCTACGCCCATTCCGATGCCTGCACCCGTAGCACCTGCACTTCCGGCTCCCGGATTTCGAGCAAGGTCACTAAGAATTTCTGCGGCTTTTTGCCGACCCCAATTATCTTGAAGGGCCTCTATTACCATTTTATCGCCCTCAGCAAGTGTCCTTTTTGTTATTGCGGCAATCCTAGACTCATCAAGTGCATTATATTTTGAAACGTCGATATCTAATCCACTCAATGCAAATCTGACACATTTTAGACCATATTCACCAAGAATGCTGGCAACATATGGCTCAATTCTATTTGAAAGCTCATCCAGGTACGCATCAAGTCCGATGAGCTCTTGCTGCAGATCATTAAGGAAAGAAGATACAGCAGACTTAATTTTTCCTTGAAACTCACAAACAAAGTATCCATCCAAATCTGCTTGTGTACGGAGTCGGATGTTATTTCCAATTAGCTTTTCAAGGAAAAGTCTGGCATTATCGATTCTAACCTTGTAAGAGCCTCTAACTTTTGCGTTTGTAACGATATTCCATTTTTTGTCTCGAACGGAGATGGGCGAACTTGTTCCCCAATAGATTTCCTGACTGATTGCCTTCCTCACAAAGTAGACAACACAGCTGAACGTACTTACTCCACCGGAGAAAGCGTTTCTTAACCTGCTTATAAAGGGATAATTCTCTGTTGATAGCCGATATGTCCCCGATTCAAATATCTGTTCAATATTTCCACCTTTTATGAAAATAGCTTCTTCTCCGGGCATTACTATCAACGTTGAATTTATATTAAAATCTTCTTCTGGCTGTCGCCAAATAAGCAATTCTCCAGAACCTGAGTTCTTTATTACGTCGGTCCAATGTTTTCGCCCACCCACATAAGCAACTTCGTTTTCATTTTTGAAAATAGGCATTATTTTGGTTCATTCCTTTCTTCCGTCTTCATGACGAACACGCTTTTGGAGATATGTTTCAATAGGCATTTCATCTGCTACAGCCTTTTTCAATGCAACAAGAAATTGTTCTCGATTGCAGGCATATTCAGAGTAAATAGGAATTACGCCAAATCGATTTCGATACTGAATATTGTATTCTTTGCAGGCAATTCCAAATTCAATTGCATCCATGTAAATTCTCCTCAACTAAATATTGTAAAACTTATTAAACTGACTGCCTGTGTTTGGATAGTACCGTTCAAGAAAGTTTTTCCCAATTCTGGAATTCGCACACATAATAGCTCCGCAGTTAGCGTATGTCTCTTCCTCTCTGGCAAAAGGATTATCCCAGTACCCATCCCAATGTGAATATTCAGATCCCATAGCTCCTTCAGTATAATACCTGGACATTATCTCCGGGTCATTGCGGAATGCTCCGTGAATAATATCCGATATGTTTCTATCATATGCCGCACCTGTGTTAAAGGCATCGTCCAACATTTCGTTAAACAGCATTCTACCTTCTGGAGTGCCCCTGTCCATTCTTGCGACATCCGCATCCAGCGCATTTGAAAATTCCGGGGAATGGGATTCCCATCCTCTTGTGTGATCCAAAAAATGTGTCATCTCATGGGGAAGCACTTCAGCGTACTCATCCGGATCAAGCATTTCATCCATTCTTACCTGGTGATCTTGTGGCGAATAGTAGCATCCGTCTTTTACCAGCTGGCTATTTTTGTCGAGAGAGTAGCCTGTATCAGCTACGGGCATCATGTCGTCCAGACGGTCATTGATTTCAGATATCATTTCTGGCGGTGCGTCCTTATAGGCCATGTCAATTACATTCCGCCTATTCTCGGGGAGGCCTGAAAGAAAGTGGTCATCCAAACCTGAAACTCGTGGAATATCCCCTGTCCTTCTTCCACTTTCTTCCAAACAATCCGCTACTGGAGTGGGGAAAACATGGTTTGCCCCTACAGACGATGCTTTCGGGAACTCGTCTTTTTTTTCTTCAGAATACAGATCCTGCCTCTGTAAATCTGGAAAGGCAGCTTGATTCAGTTCTTGCCATACAGGGTCCTTTGAATACTCGTCAAAATCATCATGGGCATACTTGTGACAATTCATATATTCCGATAGTTGTTCAATTGCTCTGTCTGGAGATATCTCGGGAAGTTCATGGTCTGGGAATTCATTACGCATTAGATTCCGCCATACCGGGTCCTGTGAGTATGTAGGATAATCCCAGCTACCGTAATGATGGGCATTCATATAATCGGAGAGGGATTCTATCGGGTGATTTGTGTCAGACGTATCGTTTGTATCAGATATTTCCTCAAAAGGGCTTTTCTGAATACTTCCTGAAATATCTCCATCCATTGAGCCTTTCATATCGTTCCGAGATGGAATTTCAAACACTCCCCGGTTTTCATCCTCCGGGATATCATCCGGAACGTTTTCTGACATATCTCCGGCCATTTGGTCGTCTGCGTCACTTTCGGGAGATAAGTCAAGCGTTTCTAATCCATCATCCTCCGGAATATCGTCTGGAACGTTTTCTGATATATTTCCGGCCATTTGGTCGTCCGCAGCACTTTCGGAAGGCCTGTCAAGCGTTTCTAATCCATCATCCTCCGGAATATCGTCTGGAACGTTTTCTGATATATTTCCGGCCATTTGGTCGTCCGCAGCACTTTCGGAAGGCCTGTCAAGCGTTTCTAATCCATCATCCTCCGGAATATCGTCTGGCACATTTTCTGATATATCTCCGGCCATTTGGTCGTCCGCAGCACTTTCGGAAGGTATGTCAAGCGTTTCTAATCCATCATCCTCCGGGATATCGTCTGGAACGTTTTCTGATATATCTCCGGCCATTTGGCCATCTGTGTCACTTTCGGAAGGTATGTCAAGTGTTTCTAGATCATCATCCTCCGGAATGTCCTCTGGCACATTTTCTGGTAAATTACCTAGCATTGTATTACCAGAATCATTTTTCAAAGGAAGATCAAGTGTTTCTATCGGACTGTTATCCGATAAATCAGTGCCATTAGAGTCGTCGCTGGGAATGTCCTCAATCAAATCATTCATAGTATTTCTCCTTACATTTTTTTCAGTGAGTTAATGATTTGAATTTCTTTCACAGGTATTAGTGTTTCGTATTTTATTCTGCGCCATAAGTGACACTTGACACAGCTAAATAATTCCGGGCTAAACGGTTCGTCATTCAATTCAGCTTTGATAATAGGCCTTATATGCTTGAACACGTTAAAAACAGGTTCAAATCTTGTAGTGCTTGATGTAAAGTTTTTTTCAAAAATTCGTCGAGCAATCTCGCGTGCAAGTATCCGCCTATCGTAATCGCACATTTCTCTACAGCATGAAATCAAATCACACTCAGGATATGGCCGCAATGCCTTTTGATTTTCTTTCCAGTATGCGCATAGCCCTCGAACAGTATCATCCGAAAGTGAAATACTGATATTATTTTCTAATCGGTAGTTCGGGGTTATGATCTCTTCTGGTTCATCCAACCGATTAAAAAAAAGAAATGCTTCGCCAGGTTTCAGTCGTGATAATCGATTCGATTGTGCATCTGCCATATTCATACTGTCCGAAATAAGCTGTCTATCCGTCCCTTCAACAATTCGGAAGACCATTTTCATATCTGTTAGCGCAATCACATCTGCTGTCACTTTTCTGGGGGACTGATCCGCAACCATCAAGCCAACCCCATATGCACGAATTTCAGCCAACATACGCTTTAACAATTCTTGTGCGATTGCTGCAGGCCGGGCATCTCCTGTATTTGTCTCAGCATCCAATAAAACGTGTGCTTCCTCCAAAAGGATGATATTTTTCAAAGTGCCATCTCCGATGTAATTCGCGTTCACATAGGAAAGTATTGACAATAGTAATAGCGAAATAATCAGTGCTTTTTCATCGCTATTCTCTATTGCTGCCAACTCAATAATTGTAGGCTTTTGAAGGAGATTCTCAATGGGAATCGAATAATAGTTGTCAAACAGATTTACAAGGCTCTTTAAGCGGACTGTACCCGCCCTTCCAATATTCCTGGTTTCGCCAGTATATCCAATCTTATCAAATGTTTTTTGAAAGCACTTGATAAATTCAGTAATATTAAAAATCAACCCCTTATCATCCGTCGTATAGTTATCCAGCCACCTATGGTCTGCGTAGCAGTTATTGATTGATTCCTCGAAAATCTTGTCCAGTGGAGTGGTCATAGAAACAGCAGCTGCGAAAGCGGTCTTTAGTGTCGACTTGTATGTTTCCAGTCTAACATTTCGAGGTGGTACGAAGGGATTAAAGACAAATGGAGATATATAATTTTTCCCGGGGGTAAAAATCTGTATGTCCGGTATACTCTGAATTAAGGCCCTATACTCATTTTTTGCTGGCTCGATAACCAGGAATGGAATTTGATACTGCTTCCATAGCCTATCTAATAACCCAATCGAAAACGTTGTTTTGCCAGAACCTGGAGTCCCCACAATAAGCATGTGCTTGGTCAAATCGTTCAGTGAAATACCTATTCTATCACCATTTGGAGAGGCTTTCAGGATACCAATCTCAATATCGCCAGAATTGATTAGGCCACTTGAATATGTTTTGCTGGTGTTATCTGAATAATTTACAGTCAGGCCAGCAGATAGAGACTGTGTCCCGATTGGAAGGCGAAATATAGTAGATGCCTCTGTTGATGTTATCACATAGGGGAGACGATAGACATTCAAAAACTTTTCGCTGTAATCACGTATTTCACTATTTCGTCCTGTCTGAATTAACAATTCATTTGCAATCCAAGGAAATGCATAAAAATTCCTCTTTGGCTGAAGATGTTCTATCGGGAGAGATATCATCTTCAACGCTGGAGCATTTAGGGCATCATAGGTAAGATATCCATAAACCTTCGAAGCTATCTGGCCTGTAGCATCCGAATCACCGTAGACCAAAATTCCGTAGGAAAAAAGAGGATTGGTTGAGTTTTCTTGGTAATATTTGTACACAGATGCGACCGACTCTGCTGCGGTAATACTCACATTACCAATGCCTGGTGTCATAATGCCTTTACTCATTGTGTCCAGGACTTGGGAAAGCTGCGCAACCGTGGCACGTTCCTCTGACGAAAAATGTGTAGGAATCAGTGAAATAGAAATTGCAACATTTGGGCACTCAATCAAACTATTCACAATTGTTCCCATATCTGGTGCGTTTGTGCTAAACCGATCAAATGCATAGCACTGTGCAAGAAGCGAACTTTGCATAGTGCTGAATCGTTCTTCTTTTACAATTGCCCGGGCGGCTTTTGTGGAAACCTTCTCCAAAGCAGACTGTACTGCCCCAAGGGCGTTTTCTCCAAATGAATATCTTTTTGTTCTCAGCCCAGTTTTACAGATTGACAGAACTCTATTAATATTCTGTTTGACCTGATGCTCCGAAGTGTCGATGGATCTAATAAGTAAAAACAAGCGAATCTTTGCTCTATAAGGTTGGTGGAAAACAGGCTCTGTAATCCAAAGCAGATCCAGTGATAACTCGGCTGCTTGGTTTACGGTAGTCATGCTGCGATAGCACTGGTACACTTCCGAAAGCATATTCCGAAATTCAGCACAAACAGCCGTTTCAACATCCATGTTAGATATATTTCCATTATCGTTTAGTGTTTGAATAAATGGAATTGCTGTAATTTCGATAGCTGAAACGCCAATATACTCTCCGCTTTCCGTTTCCATAAAAGAAAATTGCTGACCCATACACATACGCTCCTAGTTCCTGACTATCTAGCGATACTTACGATTAAAATCCCCAGCTTTGCAGGATGCAATGCTGGGGATTTGTTGTGTAACATTGGAGAACTATTCGCACAATTACAGCAGAATTGATTAGTAATTTTTAGGCCTTCCGCATTTTGAGCAAACCTTTTTCAAAAATCGAAAGCTCCCACCACAGTATGTACACACTCCCGCACGCTTTCTCGCTTGTTCGATTATCTCATCCTCTGAACCATATGATCTTCGCTCAATTGTACCAGGATTACACGGACACCCTATGAAAACATCCTCCCCCTGGTCTATATCAGCCCATCTTCCATCAAAGTTGACAGAGGTTAAGCTAAAGCATCGACGAAACGCTCTATTTCCAATCTTCTTTAGAGAATGTGGTAGTGAAATAGTAGTCAACTCGTCACAATCGTCAAAGGCATACTGACCGATTTCAGTCACTCCTTCTGGAATGACAATTGAAAGAATTGATGTATGTCGGAATGCTTCTTTCTCGATTTTTCGTACTCCGAATGGAATCACAGGTATTTGACTAATACCTGTATATTTTACAAGAGTTGCCCCCTGAATGACAAAGTCTGTACCTTCGCACTTCTCATTGCTAGATGATGCGTTAATCAATTCTGTTATCAATGTCTGTGAGTGGCAAAATGGACAAACCGCATACAATGAGCCATGGGAAGCACGTAGTGGCGAACCACAGTTAGGGCAAATAAGATTTTGCATAAGGATTAACAGTACTGCCGCACTTCCTCTTTGACCTGTGCGAACTGAACTGCCCACTTTTTATGTGCGATGTCATATGCAGCGGTAACTTCTTTCTTCTTCTTTGCAAAGAAGTAGAAGCATACTCCAGCACCAATCAATAACAGGAACCCAATGGATTTAATTGTAATCAGTCCCACCAAGACCAGCAAAATTCCAAGAATTTTCAGCATACCGGGGACATACAGTGCAGGTTCTGCTTTCTTGAGAGAGTAATATCTACTTTCGCAGTCTGCAATTTCCTTGTAATAATTCATATCCCGGTCTCGCTGAAACGTTAACTTGACATAGCTCTCGTGTTCAGTGACGCTAACGAGGTTCCCATCTTTATCTTTCTCCAGATGAGAATCCTTGGTGTCGATAGTTTGGGAATTGCTGACAGACCACCCAAACATTTCAAATTCGTTAATCGTACTTTGCTCGTATTGCGGTGCAACTTGGATAGAGCGAGTTTCAATTTTTGCCATAAAATAACCTTCTTTCTATTTTTAGGGTCCCAAAGCGAGGTGTTCGCCAGTTGGCCTCTGCCTTAGCCCAGCATTGGAACCACTATTTAAAAGTGGATGACAATGTACAGTTTATTATCCACCAGGCACTTGCAATTTGTTTGTAGAATAGTTATAATAGGAAGCATATGTATCCTCTTGCTTTTTGTATGGTTAGCAAACTGTACTTTTTTATCCGTTGTATTCTTTTACCCACCGTAAGAAGGTACTGTGGGTAATCCCAAGCTGGTTTGCCGCTGTTCTTGCGGATAATTCCCCACGCAGCCACTGTGCTTTCAACGAATCAAAGCAATCCGGTCGTTCCATAGGCTTTCGTCCAAACTTTACTCCGTTCTGCTTTGCTGCAGCAATTCCCTCTGCCTGTCGTTGCCGAATGAACTCTCGTTCCGTTTGGGCCACATAGGATAGGAGCTGCAAAACAATATCTGCAATCAACGTCCCGGTCAGATCCCGGCTCTGTCTGGTATCAAGCAAGGGCATATCTAGTACAACAATAGCCGCCTGCTTTTCCTTTGTAATCATGCGCCATTGCTCTAAAATTTCATCATAATTCCGCCCCAATCGGTCGATGCTCTTCACTACTAGGGTATCGTCCTTTTTTAGCTTTCGGACCATTTTCTTGTAGTTCTTCCGCTCAAAATCTTTTCCGGATTGCTTATCCATGTAGATTCTGTTTTCGGATATTCCAAACTCCTGCATCGCTATGAACTGCCTCCGTTCATTTTGTTCTTTCGTAGAAACACGGATATACCCATATTCCATGACACAAACCTCCAATTTATCGGTATTCGGATAAATTGTAATACAGCTTGCTAACCCTGTTGTATGTAATGGATAGTGGTATATCACTAATATAGCATATTATTTTATATTAGTGAAGTATCACTAATATAAAAATTCCGGACGATGTATCATAGCAGTGATAAATCGCCCGGAGGTTTTTATGGATACAAGGGAAGCCATCGCAAATCGAATTCGCCAGTTATGCAAAGAACGTAATATTACACCTAATGCGCTTAGTAATATTTCTGCGGTCCCACAGGCCACGGTTAAAAGCATACTAAATGGAGAAAGTAAAAATCCTGGGGCAGTTACGATCAAAAAGCTCTGCGATGGACTGGAGATTACGCTAGGGGAGTTCTTTTCGACAGTTGAGTTTGATGAACTGGAGCAAGAAATTAAATGAGTACGCAAAAAACAGCAGGCGGGGGCATTCCCTCTCCTGCTGTCAAACTTATTTAGCGTTAGCTTTCCAATCCGTGTAGCGCATTACCCTTTAGATAATGTTCTAATTCCCCAGATACTACCAGTCCGGCATACTCCATCGGCGCATGGTAAAGCAGCCAGTCCAGGTCAGCCATCTGGCCATTTGTGACATTATAAAAGCTTTCCACTTTCTCGCAGTCAATCGTAAGAACAGAACCATCACTGTAAGTGAGTTCCACGGAATTGGTATCCATATTGTAGACACCATGAAGCAATTTCATCATAACGTGTTCCTTTCAAAATTGTGCCTTTATTTTCAGACAGACTTTTTCGTGGTGAACCCGTTTCCAAAAAGTTGTACATCATTCACCGCACCAATTCCGCACCAAACCGCCATAAAACTATATGAAAGTATATGGGAATATAAGAGGGAGAAGTTTCGGAAAATGAGTGATATGAATGCTTATCAAGAATTATGGAGATATGAAAATAGGTAATTTCCAACAATACCTAATTTCATTTGTACTCATTCTCCTTCGTTTTTCCTTG
>ULVI01062537.1_pt1 | contig 13419 bp, 9 predicted proteins | sample 1959331 | NCBI WGS metagenome assembly ULVI01 (sample SAMEA4835782, study PRJEB28245) | human gut metagenome | biome: gut microbiome; material: fecal sample | place: Denmark | collected 2008 | reverse complement strand
TGCATTGACAAGGAGCGTTCCGAAGACACTTTGCCCAACTTGTTAAGGAACGTAAACAGGAGTGCCTCTGCACGAGTGTTTCCACGTTCCTGTTACAAGTTGTCAACGGGCTGAGGTAAAGCGGGTCCTGCACTGCGATGCAACAACAAGGGCGGATATGAACATTTTTTCATCAGATATTTTCTACTGCCGAGATATTTTCACCCCAACAACTACAAATTTCACTCCATAAATTTCATCGGATCTACCGGCTCTCCATCTTTCATTACCTTAAAATAGAGATTCGGTCCTTCCACGCTATAGTATTTTGTAGGTTCATTCAACAGACCGATCGGCTCACCTGTTGCAACAGTATCTCCTTCTGATACGGACAGGTCTTTTAACTGGCCGTAAACAGCCGCATATCCATTTCCCATATCCAATGTAACGGTTGTTCCCGTCTGTGCTGTCTCTTCAATACTGCTCACTGTTCCTGTCGCTGATGCCTTGATGCTTTCCCCGACTTCACCACCGATGATCATTGCCGGATTGTACTTATACTCTTCTAAAGTAGGAAAATAAACGGTCTGATCCATACTGTACCCGATCAGCGTTGCCCCGCTTGCCGGCCACTCCAGTATGCTTGCTTCCGTAAACCATGCACCGGAACTTCCCTGTGCCGCAGTCTCATCCGTCTCCTGACCCTGCTGCTGTCCATTTTCTGCCTCTGTTCCGTCTGTGGAGGATGCTCCTTCTTGTTCCTGACGATCCGCATGATCTGTCTGTGACGGTGTTGCATCTTCCTCTCCCTCCATTGGAAGTACATCTTTTGAATTTGCCGCTGCATCATTTTCTTTTGTCAGTTTTTCTGTCTCCTGCTGAACCTTTGCAATCTGCTCATTCATATTCTTTTTGTAATTTCTGAATGTAACTGTCCCCACCATTGCAATGACTGCCACGAAGCAAAGTACGATTCCAACAGAAGCTCCTTTTCCCTTTAAAAAGGAAAACTTCTCTTTCTTATTCATTCATCATCACCTCTGACTATAGCATTGCCAGAATATGTGACTTCTATTCGGAAAGAATTCTATTTTAATTCCCTGTCGCTTCTTTTTCGTCAAATTCTTTATTTAATGTTGTTCCTTCAAAAAAGAACTGCAGGATTTCTTCATAATTTTTCTTTTCCTTTGCCATTTCATTTGCTGTCCACTGACTCATTCCCAGTCCATGTCCTTTTCCGATGGTCGTGATCTTCAAACCTTTTATACTCTCGTAAAATGAAAATGCACTGGAAGACAGGGACAATGCATCCCGAAACTGATCCCCGGTACAGACTGTATCTCCCATCCTCATCTGTCGCACATAACCGGAAGAATCCATTTCCAGTATTTCAAAGTCAGCAAAGTTATAGCCTTTTTCTGCACTCTCCGAATTTTCTTCTGCCACCAGAAAATCTCTGCATAACTGTTGTATTTCCTGATAGTCAAAAACTGTTACCTGAATTTCATCCTCAGCCGCTTTGTCCAACGGGCATTCTCTCTTACAGATATAAGGATAATCTTCTGTTCCAAGAACTTCTGATGCGTTCCGTGTCTCACCGTTACTGGATTGATGATATGGTGTCCATGCACAAGCCTCATTATACCAGACCACTGTTCCTTCTGTATCTTCCACTGCTTTGGTATATTTTTTCAAATATGTATCAAAATTGGCCGCTCCCCATTTCCGTTTCATTTCTGCATGAGTCAGATATTTCTCTGTTGCCGTCTTCTCCTCGTTTTCTGCCAGTTCTCTGCACAGGCTTGTACGCAGCACCACGGCCTGTGCTTTCAACGCTTCCAATTCGTAAGACTCCGGCATTTCATATGCAAGAACCCCGATCAGATACTCTTCCCAGTCCAGATCAAGATCCAGTTCCGTTCCATCTGGGTCTGTTCTTGCAACTTTTATTGTAAAATGACCGCTCCCATTTTGTAGATTCACATCTTTTCCATTTACAAAAATAGAGACAACATATGGAAGAAATATGAGGATGATCAGAAATGCAGCTATATTTTTTATTTTCTTTTTTGCTGAATAAAAGCTCATAAAGACAGCCCTCCATACTTTATTATATGAAGGGCTGTCTTATTTTAGAACCTGTATGAAATTTTACCTTTACGCTTTATTTTTCTGCACTATTTTCTGTCGGTTCTGCTTCTGTACTCTGTGCATCTTTTGCCAGACTTTCTGTTCCCTGAACCTGCATCGGATTCACATACGGATTCTGTGCCGATGACTCTGTCGGAGTTACCGGAACCTGCTGTACCGGTGCTTCTGCCGGCATCGGAGATACAGATTCTGCCGGAGTTTCTGATGCTGCCGGTGATACAGGCATCGTCGGAGGAATCGGATTACCACCGAAATTTGGTGCCTGCGGTGGAAGATTTGGCTCCATTCCCGGGTTATACGGCTTCTTGCTCATAATAAATAAGCAGATTGCTTCGTACATTGGAATAAATATACCAAGAACACTATGGATAATCGCCATATTATGGGATGTCAGTCTATGGTAAATATGAAAGTTCACCAGTACATCCAGCACCGCTTCAATCGCCTGAAGTGCTACTACTGCAATAATCAGCAGGAAAACTATCACCCAGATCAGTGTCAGACTTCCTGCACCCATTCCGGTGGAATAGCTCAATGCAGTTCCAATTCCTGCCACAACAATGAAAAGGAAATAAAGTCCTGCGATTACAGCCGTTCCGATCAACGGAATAAGGACTTTCCAGAGTCCCGGACTCTGAAGTCTTCTTTTCTTTAAAGGCATACTGCCTGCAAGATCTCCCTGAAGATAAGATCTCGCAAACGGTACCCATGCCATCCACGGATTTGCATTTCCTGTTCTCTGTGCCAGACGGTAAAGTGCAATGGATTTAAATACATATTTCACAATACCAATCATCACGGCTGCCACGATCACCAACAGATAAACGGTCATGATCACTGAAAATATATCTGATCCACTGCTGCTCATTGTCGGACCATCCGGAACTCCGTATGAAAAATCAAAATCATTTCCATATTCCATCTGTCATTCCTCCTGTCTTAATCAAAAAGATCCTGTCCTGAAGGTACTTCTACTTTTTCAAGATGCCAAATATCCCGTACATACTCTTCAATCGTTCTGTCTGATGTAAATTTACCACTGCATGCAGTGTTGAGCATTGCCATCTTCGACCATTTCTGCTGATCTCTGTAAGCTTCCTCAACTCTCTTCTGTGCATCTGCATAAGAACGGAAATCTTTCAGAATGAAGTAAGTGTCTGCTCTGTCTGTACACTGTGTATTTAACAGTGAGCTGTACAGATTGATATACATATTGTGGTCACCATTGGAGTAAGTTCCATCCATAAGCTGGTCTACTACACGCTTGATCTCCCAGTCATTAAAGTAAATGTCAACCGGATTGTATCCACCATTGTTCTCATAGTTGATAACTTCCTGTGAGCTTAATCCGAAGATAAATGCATTCTCCTCGCCAACTTCCTGAACGATCTCTACATTCGCTCCATCCATTGTTCCAAGTGTCGGTGCACCATTAAGCATAAATTTCATATTACCTGTTCCTGAAGCTTCTTTAGAAGCTGTAGAAATCTGCTCGCTGACATCTGCTGCCGCAAAAAGAATCTCTGCATTGGATACTCTGTAATCTTCAATAAATACCACTTTCAGCTTACCATTGATACTTCTGTCATTATTTACAACATCTGCTACGGAGTTGATCAATTTGATCGTCTCTTTTGCACGAAGATAACCTGCTGCTGCCTTAGCTCCAAAAATAAATGTTCTCGGATAGAAAGACATCTCAGGATGCTCTTTGATCTGATTATACAGATACATGATGTGCAGTACATTCAGGAGCTGACGCTTGTACTCATGCAGACGTTTTACCTGAATATCAAAGATAGAACGCGGATCTACATCAATTCCATTATGCTCCTTGATATACTTTGCAAGGCGAACTTTATTCTGGTATTTGATCTCCATGAACTCACGTCTTGCCTCTTCATCCTCAACCAGTGGTTTCAGCTTGGAGATCTGAGAGAGATCTGTAATCCAGCCATCACCGATCTTACTGGTGATCCAGTCTGCAAGCAGCGGATTTCCATGAGCCAGGAAACGTCTCTGCGTGATACCATTCGTCTTATTGTTGAACTTCTCCGGCATCATCTGATAGAAATCTTTCAGTTCCTGCTTCTCAAGGATCTCCGTATGAAGCTTTGCAACACCATTAACAGAGAAGCCTGCTATGATCGCCATATTTGCCATACGAACCTGTCCATCCATAAGGATTGCCATTTTCCGTACTTTCTCTTCATTTCCCGGATACATCTCACGAACCTGGATCACGAAGCGGCGGTCAATCTCCTGTACGATCTGATAAATACGCGGAAGCAGTTTTGAAAACAGGTCGATCGGCCATTTTTCAAGTGCTTCTGCCATAATCGTATGGTTTGTATAAGCACAGGTCTTGCTTGTTACTTCCCATGCCTCATCCCAGCTAAGTCCCTCTGCATCAATCAGAAGACGCATCAGCTCCGGTACAGCAACCGTCGGGTGCGTATCGTTCATCTGAATGACAACTTTTTCATACAGCTTTCTGATGTCTCCATGCTTCTTTTTATATTTTGCGATCAGTGCCTGAAGACTTGCAGAAATGAAGAAGTACTGCTGCTTCAGACGAAGCTCTTTTCCTGAATAATGATTATCATTCGGGTAAAGAACATCTACGATCAGTTTTGCAAGGTTCTCCTGCTCTACTGCCTTATGATAATTTCCTCTGTCGAACTCATCCAGTTTGAAATCCGTGATCGGCTTTGCATCCCATACACGCAGTGTATTTACTACGTGGTTGCCATATCCAACAACCGGCATATCATACGGAACTGCCATAACAGACTCATAATTTTCCTGAATAAATTTATCTTTTCCTGTAACAGGATCTTTCTCGAAACGGATATTTCCTCCGAAACGTACTTCCTTTGCATACTCTTCACGACGGATCTCGAACGGATTTCCTTCTTTCAGCCAGTTATCCGGTACTTCTACCTGATATCCATTTTCAATTTTCTGCTTGAACATACCGTAACGGTAACGGATTCCACAGCCGTATGCCGGATAATTCAATGTCGCAAGAGAATCCAGGAAACATGCTGCAAGACGACCGAGTCCTCCATTTCCGAGAGCCGCATCCGGCTCTTCATCTTCGATCACGTTGAGGTCAATATTCATCTCTTCCAACGCTTCTTTTACATCTTTATATGCTGTCATATTGATGAGGTTGTTACCTAATGCACGTCCCATCAGGAACTCCATGGACATATAGTAAACAGTCTTTGCATCTGTCTCATCGTAACGCTTCTGCGTCTCGATCCAGTCATCAATAATAACATCCTTAACTGCATAAGAAACCGCCTGAAATAACTGCTGAGGTGTAGCCTCATCAATCGTCTTTCTGTAAAGCGTCTTTACATTTTCTTTCACTGCTGTCTTAAATGCAGCCTTCTCAAATCTTTTACTGAACATCCTTTTATTCTCCTTTTTTCTCGACCCCCATCGTAACTGCTTCACCGTTGATCTTCCACTCTTTTACATGGCCTGCAGGCTCTGCCTTTACAACTTCTGTGGCAAGTACTTCTCCACCGATCAGGGTGCTGTTCTTTTCAAAAACAGCTTCTGCTTTTTCACTGCCTTCGTACGTAACACGGATCTTGTCCATCACCTCGAAATCAGCTTCTTTTCTCATCGTCTGGATCTTGCTGATGATCTCTCTTACAAATCCTTCTTCCAGAAGTTCCGGTGTAAGATTCGTATCCAGTACAACTGTGATTCCATTATCATTGACAGATTCATATCCTTCAATCTGAGCTGTATCAATCAGAAGGTCTTCTTTGAAAAGTTCGATCTCCTGACCATTTACATCCAGTTTGAGTACGCCAGTAGTATTCAGCTCATCCATTGCTGCATTTCCATCGATGTCATTGAGTGCTGCTTTGATACCACCTAACATTTTACCATACTTTGGTCCAACTGTCTTCAACTGTGGTTTAAAACTATAAGAAGTAAAGTCTCTTACATCATCTGTAAATTTAATATTCTTAACATTCAGCTCGTCTGCTACGATTTCCTGATAAAATTCAGAAAGCTCAAAGTCTGCTTTTACAAACATCTGACCGATCGGCTGACGGTTCTTGATATTGGATGCGTTACGGCATGCACGTCCCATTACTACAAGGTCAAGTACGTGTTCCATATTATTCTCAAGCTCTTTGTCAATCTGCTCTTCATGAACTTCCGGAAAACTACACAGGTGGATACTCTCCGGAGCATCCTTGTCAATGCTGCGAACCAGGTTCTGATAGATCTGCTCTGTCATGAACGGAATCATCGGAGCTGCTGCCTTTGATACCGTAACAAGGGCTGTATACAGAGTCATGTAAGCATTGATCTTATCCTGCTCCATTCCCTTTGCCCAGAAACGCTCGCGGCTTCTTCTTACATACCAGTTACTTAAATCATCTACGAAATCCTGAAGCACACGTGCTGCCTCCGGGATTCTGTAATTACCAAGGTTGTTGTCCACATCTTTTACCATGGTATTCATCTTGGAAAGAATCCATTTATCCATAACCGGAAGTTTATCATATTCCAGTGTATACTTTGTAGCATCAAAATTGTCGATATTTGCATACAGTACAAAGAATGCATAAGTATTCCACAGAGTTCCCATGAACTTACGCTGTCCTTCCTGTACTGCTTTTCCGTGGAAACGGTTCGGCAGCCACGGTGCACTGTTGATGTAGAAGTACCAGCGGATCGCATCTGCTCCGTATTTCTCCAGTGCATCAAACGGATCAACCGCATTTCCTTTGGACTTACTCATCTTCTGTCCATTCTCATCCTGTACGTGTCCAAGCACGATAACGTTCTTATACGGTGCTTTATTGAACAGCAGCGTTGAGATGGCAAGCAGGGAGTAGAACCATCCTCTTGTCTGGTCAACAGCCTCGGAAATAAAGTCTGCCGGGAACTGCTTCTCGAACAGCTCCTGATTTTCAAACGGATAATGGTGCTGTGCAAACGGCATAGATCCACTGTCAAACCAGCAGTCGATAACTTCCGGCACTCTGTGCATTTCTTTACCACAATCCGGGCAGTTGATTGTTACTGCGTCAATGTATGGGCGGTGCAGCTCAATATCATCCGGGCAGTTATCGGACATAGATTTCAGTTCTTCAATACTTCCGACAGAATGCATACATCCACACTCACACTGCCAGATATTCAGCGGAGTTCCCCAGTAACGGTTACGACTGATTCCCCAGTCCTGAACGTTCTCAATCCAGTCACCGAAACGTCCCTTACCGATACTCTCCGGAATCCAGTTAATTGTATTATTATTTGCAATCAGGTCATCACGAACTGCTGTCATCTTGATGAACCAGGACTCACGTGCATAATAAATCAGCGGAGTATCACATCTCCAGCAGTGAGGATAGCTATGCTCAAACTTCGGTGCATCGTAGAGAAGTCCCCTTGCATCCAGATCTTTTAATACTTCCGGGTCTGCTTTCTTTACGAACAGTCCTGCAAACGGTGTAGACTCTGCCATGTTACCCTTTTCATCTACAAGCTGTACAAATGGAAGATCATACTTTCTTCCTACGTTGGCATCGTCTTCACCAAATGCCGGTGCGATATGAACAACTCCGGTACCATCTGTCAGAGTTACATACTCATCACATACAACGTAAAATGCTTTCTTACGCTGCTTTGCAGCCTCATCTGCCGCACACTGGTACAGTGGCTCGTATTCTTTGCCCTCCAGTTCTGTTCCCTTATACGTTGCAAGTACTTCGTAAGCGTCTTTTCCTTCTTCTGCAAGTCTTCCAAGAACGGTATCAAGCAATGCACATGCCATATAATAAACTCTTCCGTCTGCTGCCTTTACCTTTGCATAATCCTCTTTTGGATTTACGCAGAGTGCAAGGTTGGATGGAAGTGTCCATGGTGTTGTTGTCCATGCAAGAATATACGCATCCTCATCTTTGACTTTAAAGCGGACGATTGCAGAACGCTCCTTGACATCCTTATATCCCTGTGCAACTTCCTGTGCAGAAAGAGGTGTTCCACAACGAGGGCAGTAAGGAACAATCTTGAATCCTTTGTAAAGGAGTCCTTTATCCCAAATTTTCTTCAAAGCCCACCACTCAGACTCGATGAAATTGTTGTCATACGTTACATATGGATGCTCCATATCAGCCCAGAATCCAACTGTGCCGGAGAAGTCTTCCCACATTCCTTTGTATTTCCATACACTTTCTTTACATTTCTTGATGAATGGTTCAAGACCGTATTTCTCGATCTGATCCTTTCCGTCCAGTCCGAGCATCTTCTCAACTTCCAGCTCTACCGGAAGACCATGCGTATCCCATCCTGCCTTTCTCGGAACCATATAACCTTTCATTGTGCGGTATCTCGGAATCATATCCTTGATAACACGGGTCAGAACGTGTCCGATATGCGGCTTGCCATTGGCTGTCGGAGGTCCGTCATAGAAAATATAATCCGGGCATCCTTCTTTTTCATCCATACTCTTCTGGAAGATATTTTCGTCATCCCAGAATTTTTCAACTTCTTTTTCACGCTCAACAAAATTCATGTCTGTTGAAACTTTCTTATACATAGCTTTGATCCTTTCTTAAAATATATTTTGGAAAAGGAATCTTCTAAAATAAAGAAAGACCTCCGTCCGTAATAGGACGAAGGTCTGAAATTCCTTTCGTTGTACCACCTGTTACAGCATACTTGGATCTTCCCGATCCGCATATGGTATTCTTTAACGCAGAACTCACGTCAACCCTTACTCCTCGAAATCTGTCTCACCGGAATCACCGGTATGCCTGTTAAATGCTTCCGTTTCAGGGGTTGCTGCTCTGGAGTGATCTTCAGAAATCTCTTACTGATACCGGGCTTACACCTTCCCCGGCTCGCTGGGATGTTCAGATAAATCCTACTCTCTCCGTCATCGCTTTAACCTGTAGTCTTCCATACAGAATTATTATAAAGAGATTCTGCCTGCTAGTCAAGGTTTTTTCTTTTTCTGCGATGTCTTTCTGCGATGTCTTTTCCGCCTGTGCCGTCTGCTTTTTGCCTGCTTATATTTTATCCATGCAACCGCTCCCGTCACAAGTACCAAAACCACTGCGACCACAGCGATAAGCACCACCGGCCTGCTCTCTTTCTCCTTCCTGTCTGTCGTTGTGCCAGTCTTTTCTGTTCCTTTTGTTATTGTCGGTTTCTCTACCGACTTTTTATTATCCAGCGTTACATCTGCCTTCCCTACGATCTGTCCTTCATAGGTATATGTAACGGTTCCCTCATTGACGGAACCATCCTTTGCTTTAACTTCCGCTTTCAGATCTGAAAACTTCACGTTGGGGGGCAGTACTACATAAGCATTTTCCTCATCTTTATATGACCGTACTCCGTCTGCTTTTTCCAGATCTTTCAGCATCACTTTCGAGAAATTATTAAATCCATAATCAAAGATGGCTCTGGTATCCGTATACGCATCTGACCCGAAATCATATAGCACCACTGCAACCAACTGCAGCTCTCCGTTATCTGCCATCGTCACCAGGGTCGTTCTTGCCTGATCTGTATAACCGGTCTTTCCACCTTTGCAATACTCATAATAATTTGCATTCTGTGGCCAGAGCATCTTATGCTTCTGATTGACCGTTCTCACCTCATTTACCAGATTGGTCGGTGGAATCTGATGTGTCAGTGACTGTGCGATCGTCCGAAATGCTTCTTTCTGATATACTGCTGCCCCAATCAGAGCCATATCATGAGCTGTCGTATAATGTTGCTCATCATGAAGTCCATTTGCATTCGTCCAGTGTGAGCCGGTACATCCCAGTGCATCTGACTCTTCATTCATCGCCTCTATAAAGGTATTGTAGTCTCCGCCCATCTGCTTTCCAACGCTCTCTGCAACTGCATACGACACTTCATTGGCAGATGCAAGCAACACGGCATATAAAGAATCTTCCAGCGTCAATTCCTCTCCTGCACGCATCCCAATATGAGCATCTCCGTACTGCAGGAAAGAAATACTGTCCTGTGAAAATTCTACTTTATCTGTCAGTTTCGCATGATCCAGTGCAACAAGTGTAGTCAGAAGCTTTGTAATACTTGCCGGATAATGCTGCTTATCGATCTGCTTTCCATATAGGATCGCTCCACTGTTCATATCCATCACAATCGCTGAATCAGCATAAACTGCCGGTCCCTGCGGCCAGTTCGTCAGTCCATTTGAATCCGTCGGCTCTGCATAGCAAGTCTGCCGCTGGGTTTCACGATCCGCCGCTGTATCCCCCTCCTCAGCAAATATCTTTACTGCCGGGGTCAGAACAAACGCTGCTGCCAGTATTGCGGACAGACAGAGCGTGCCATATCTTTTTATATTTATCATAAAAGAGTTCCTCCGATAATCTTCTTTATTATAAATCTCGGCTCTTACTTTTTCAACTCTTTCTGACTACGATGTTTTTTATCTACGATGTTTTTTATCATTCAGAGAATTTCTGACACCTGAATCCGTGCCTGAAACTGCTCTTTCCTGCTGCTCTTCAGCCCCCTCTCAGGCACACTCAATATGCAATCCTGCAAATAAATCTCCCAGACATATATTCAGCGGATCAGATTCTTCCTCCGTCAGCGTCTGCCGGCAAATCAACTGATACTCCGGATTCAGTTCCAACTTCCGGATCAGCTTAGCAGTATTCAGTGCATCATCCAGTCCGTCATGCATCCTTCCGTCCTGCGTAAGATCACAGAGCATCAAAGCCTCCTGAAGACTGACTGCTTTTTCAAAACTGTATTTCTTTCCAAAAACTTCCTGATAATCGATCCATCTTTCCGGGGCCATAAAGCTTTGGATTTTTTCATCCTGCAGTTTCTTAGATCTGACCTCATGTGACAACTGTGAAAAATCACTGTTGCTCCATGCAAACACCTGATACTCTCTATCTCCAATCCACTCTGTCAATTCTAAAAGACGCTCTCTTAATTTCGGTGCATTCTTGATCTGCCGATTCTTGATTCCAGTCATATTTGCGATAAAGTTATCAATCACTCCATGTTCAGGATGAACATATAAGCAGATCTCATCCCGTCTTCTGTATCGTTCATCAAGGAGAACCGCTCCAATCTGAATAATTTCACTGGCGTATTTATAATTCTTATTTCTATAATCCTTTGGTACTTTACACATCTCTAAGTCTATTACTAAATAATTCATACAAATCCTCCTCTTGTTCTTTTTTAATTTTCTCATTCCTTAATATTTTCCAAACTGCTTTTTAAATGGTTTCTAAAGTCCATTTTATCTGATAAGCTGTGGCATAAACTCCCCATCACTTTTTTGCATAAATCCAGTATAATTAATTTTTTTCTATCAATAAACCTCCGATTCGCTGAATTACTCTACTCTATTTCTCTTTTTTATGATGATTTTAACGCAACGTCAAAATAGTTTTATGTGAATATTGGGTAGGATTGTGGGAGTGCGTAGCACGGAGCAATCCGTAGGCATCAAAGTCGGGGGCTTTTGACCCCGACATCAACTTATGCAAAAAGGTGACGGAAATCTCCGCTGATCTCCGCCACCTTTTTATTTTCATATTTTCTATTTTTTACTGACTGTTTTTTCAGATTCTCATTCATATTTCCATGTGATCTGATATTCTGTTCCCGTCGTTTCTCCAAGCTGCATGATATAATTCTCAATCATCTTTTTTGCCCGCTCCTGTGCATTTACAAGAAGTGCTGTATTCTCTTCTGCTGTTTTTATCATTTCATTTCTTGCATTTTCTACCGCACCGGTTGCATCTTCCGCAGTAATTTCATTTTTATTAATCCCGTCTTCACTGAAAATATAGGAGTCAGAATTATACGAATCATCATCTACATTTACCTGTTGTACTTCAGCTTCAGGAATTGTGACCGTTACATCGGTTCCATTTACTTTCATCTGCACTTTCGACATATCAATGCCAAGTTTCACCGTTCCGGTATATTCAATCCAGAATTGCCGGTCCTTTTCCCCAAAATGCCAGATTCCCGTACCTGCCGGCTTTTCGGATTTTGCCACATTATGATAATAACATTCTACTGTTGCAAGTTTACAGATGGAACGGACCTGCATAATATCCGGCTCTGTACTTTTTGCTGCCTCTTTGTCTTCTGATTTTCCGCATCCACTTAACAGACTGATCAGCAGGATTCCGATCAGGGAAAGGGTTATGATCTTCTTTTTCATTTGTATCCACCTCACTTAATTATAACTGTATATTCATCATCCACCTGATCAACCCATGGTTCAATCAGACCGGAAATTGCAGAAATCGCATTTTCTTTTGCAAGCTCCGTAATCCGGGTTTCTTCATTTGCTTTCTTTTTCAGATCTTCTTTGCTGACTTTGTACGCATCAGCAGAAATTGTTGCAGTATTATATTCATCTTTCTCGAAAATATATTTCAATGACCCTTCATTGACACTACAGTCCAGAATTTTTGCCTCTGGAACAGTAATCCTTATTTCCTTTTTATCCGGATTCACTTTCACTTTCAGTTTATCAAAATCAATTCCCGCACTCACAGTTCCCTCATATGCCACATGATAAAGAAGCGTCTTTCCGTCTTCATCATAACCGGCTGCTACCGCATTATACGTATACTCAAGTGTAGACAGTTCACTGATATCTAAAATTTTTTCAATCGATGACTGACTGATCGTTGTTACCTCTCCTTCTTTTGAATCAAAAAATCCTTTTTTTATAACAAATACGATCAGAACGATCACTATAATTCCTATAACTCCTTTTATCAATCCTGGAATGGAAGTGAGTACTTTCAAAGGATTGATCTTGGGAACAGCACCTTTCTTTTTTCTACTTTTGTTCTTCATTCTTTTTTCTCCTCATAAGTTCTTTTTCAGATTTTCTTTTTGAATACTTACATTTTTCATGTTTCTTGCTGTTTCGGATTTATTCAAGTATAATAAATATTAAATTATAAATACACTTCTGGAAAGCAGAATTATTTCAATGTATTTCTCATATTTTGTGACATAAAAGGGTGAATTTATCATCTGAAAGCACATGAAAATGTGCATGAAAATGCTATCGTAAAATGCTATGAATTTTGCTATTGAGAATCGCTTGATTTTATGATAGAATAAAAGTTGTTTCCGAGGTACTTTGAGACGAAAATACAGTATGTTCCTTTAGTTAAACGGATATAACGGATCCCTCCTAAGGGAAAGCCGAGGCATTCCCCAAATTAGGGAACGTTCTAATGTTACCAAATCGAAAAAATCTGTAGATTG
>ULVI01073851.1_pt1 | contig 13510 bp, 9 predicted proteins | sample 1959331 | NCBI WGS metagenome assembly ULVI01 (sample SAMEA4835782, study PRJEB28245) | human gut metagenome | biome: gut microbiome; material: fecal sample | place: Denmark | collected 2008 | reverse complement strand
TTGGCGCGCGCCTGTGCGGAAGCGACCTGCGTGCCGCCCGCAACGAAGATCAGCTTGTCGCGCACACCCATTTCGGTTGCGATGCGGTTGATCTTGGCGATGTTCTTATAGTGGATGTCATCGTGGCTGATGATGGTGGAGGCGAGCATCGCATCCGCATTGAGCTCGATCGCCGCGTTCACGAGCTTCTCCGGCGGGACGGAAGTGCCGAGATAATGCACCTCAATGCCGTATTTTTCGATGCCGCCGTGCTTGATGTCGATGATTTCGCGCAGACCGACGGAATGTTCGTCTTCGCCGACCGTGCCGCACACGACGCGCATCGGCCTGCGCTCGATGTCCGCGCGAATTTCATCGTCGCTCATGACGTCCGGCTCCTCGGGGATCACGAGCTTGTCGATCTCGATGGCGAAGGGGACCTTGCCCTTGAGCTCGATGCGCGTGCCCTCGGCGCCGTGCATGATTTCCTTGGAAATGACCTCGCAATCCGTGAGGTTCATGCGCTTTGCGCATTCAAGCGCCGCTGCTTCCGCAATATGCTTTTCTGCGGGGAAGAACATCGTGAGCATCACGGTGCCGTCCGCAAGCCATTCCATTTCGGGGCGGATCATCTTTGCGCCGGGCTGGGCGAATTCCTTCACCTCGGCCATGCGCACGTTGCAGTTGTCCTCCTCGTCCAGCTCGTCGATGTAAACGATCTTTTCCGGGCATTCCAGCGTGCAGCCGCCGATGAGGTCGGAAGGATTCGTCGCGCCGTACTGGGCGATGTTGTTGTAGCCGTAGTGCGCGGTGACGGGAGCCATGTAATCCGCTTCGCGCTTCACGATGGTGCCTGCGCCGATGCCGCCTGCGAGCTTGCGGGCGATGCCGTCGCCGTTGCGCTCGGGGTAAATGCCGCTGTCCACGAACATGCCGGCCTCAACCGCCGCGAAGTAACCGCCCTGTTCCACCATTTCTTCCATGAAGAGGATGGCGCGCTCCTTGAGCTCGCGTGCCTTGTCGCGCAGGTAACCGTCCTTCTTGAGCTCCACCATGTCCATGAGGCCGTCCATGCCGACAAGCGCCTGCTTCGCGGTGTCGCATGCCTCGATGTTATAGATGTGCCAGGGCACGTTACGGCCTTCGTCCGGCGTGATGGTGGACTGAATGTCCGCGCTCGTGAGCTTGGAAATGAGCATGTTGAGCACGTGGGTCACCGTCGCCTCACGGGTGGAGGATTCGATGTACTTGGTGTTCATCTGCGCGCGCATGCGGTACTCATGGAAGAGATCGCGCAGCGCCACGGCATACGGAAGGTCCATGTGGACGCAGGGGGCAGGCGTTGCCGTGGGCGGCACGGTGGAAAGGCAGATGTTTTTCTTATCGATGCCGACCTTTGCGGAGAAAATGGCGTTAATGCCGTGCTGTACCATCAGTTCCGGCATGACCTTCCAGGCCTCGCGCGCGGTGGCGTTGGCGTTGTGCGCGCCGTCGATCTGCGCCATGCCCGCCCAGGCGATGAGGCGCTTGGATTCGCACGCGTCCACGAAGGAGCGCGCCATGTTGATGTTGCGGTAAATGACGTTATACTGCGGGTCCTGATGCACGCCGTTCACGCCTTCTTCGGCGAACATCACGGCGATATCCGGGCCGGCAACGCCGGAAACATAGCTGTGGTAATTGATGGGGCGGCCAACTTCATCCTCGATCATGTCGAGCGCCTTGCGCTGCGCACGAACCTGCTTGCGCGTAATCGGCACGCCGCCCATGCCCTGCGGGGTGCCTTCGATGAGGCCGTCAAAATGGCTTTGGCCGGCGGTGCGGATGACCATGATGTGATCTGCGCCATGGTGCGCGCCCATGCGCATGCGGCGGATGTCGTCCTCAAAGCGGCCGGAGGCGATCTCTGTTGTGATGACGGGCATCGGCTGCGGGTCGATGTCGTCAAAATAATGCGCCGGCGGCAGCGGGACGGAATCCTTCAAAGGCTTGGAGCAGTCCTGATACACAAACGGGCCCATTTTGAGGCCGGGGGCAGGCTCGCGCCAGGTCCAGCCGCGCCTGCGGGGACGGTAGTTTTCAAGATCCTTTAAGATTTCGGATACGTCGATGTTCTTGTTCGGGTCAAGTTTATAATCGCTCATGTCGCACCTCCGTTAAAACTGCGCGGCGGCTTCATCCCAAAGCCGGTCTTCACAAAGCGCAAGGCCTGCGGCGCGCACATCCATGTTCTCGGCTTTGGCAAGGCGGTAAACCACGTTGCCTGCGCCGTGGGCAATGAGGCTGCGCTCCATGCAGCCGTCCACGATGTGCTTCGCTTCGAGGGACGAAAAGCCCATGCGAAGAAGCACGCTGCGCTCGATGGAGGGCGAGGTATATTCATAGCCCATCTTGAGGAGCGGTTCGGTGATCTGCTCGGCGAGCGCCCAGAAGCGCTGCTCAAGCTCAGCGTCGGAAAGGGCTGCAAGGTGCGCGCGCCTTTCCTGATAATCGTCTGCCCGTTTCATGTTGGTTCCTCCTGATTGTTATGTGTTCGTTTGTTTGCTGTCAGGGGCGGCATGGCGTGAGCCGCTGCCGGGGGATGCCGTGTCTTTGCGGGGCAAGGGTAAATCCGGAGCGATGCCGGGAGATTGCCCCGCCCCCGCAAATCAAGCCTTACAGGTTCTTAAGCACGTTTTCAACAAACGCGCGGGAAGAATTCGTTTCCTCCATCAAATAGGCGATATCCGCTTCGGTCAGCGGGCCCTTGGCGCGGGAAACCTGGCGGCGGATGAGGGACGTGCGCATATGGTCGATATCCACATCGCGCGCCTTAAGCAGGGAAGGATCGGCCGGGAACACGATGTTCGTTCCGGGGATTTCCGTTTCCGGATCGCCGAAGAGCAGTTCGATGCCGTTCTGCCGCGCAAACGCCAGCTGCGGCTGAATGTGCTTGCCCGCGCCGGTGTATTCCGTTTCCTGCGCAACGATGATCTGATCCTCATCCAGCTCCTGCGCGAGGGCGAATGTCGCGGCAAGGCTCGTGTTGCCTGCGGGGCCCTTTTCCATGCCTTCAAGCGTGGCGAGCGCCTCGGTGATGTAGAACACTTCGCCCTGTTTCACGGTAACGTAGCGATCCATGTAGCGGATGGGGCGCGCTGCGCTGCGCGGCACATCGCTGTGATCGGGATCGATTGCATACGGCATGCCGAAGCCGGTGTGTGCGGTGGTGAAGGACTTGCGGTTGAACTGCGCGTCGCTTGCCATGCTGAGACCCTTGAGGTCAACAGACGCCGCAACAACCTGTGCGTTGCATCCGGCCTTCCTGAGGCCGCGCACGGTGCCCGTCAGGTTACCGCCGCCAGCGTTTGCGCAGACGACCACATCCGGGTTACGGCCGTAGCGTTCCTTGAACTGGTGCCCAAGTTCCCAGCCGAGCGTTTCTACGCCGCCCACGCCGAACGGGGAATACAGAGAAGCGTTGAAGTAGCCGGTTTCTTCAAGGAGCATGAGCACTTTGTAGAACAGCTCCGGGCCGACGGTGAGCTGAAGCACCTCCGCGCCGAGCGCTTCGCACTTGCGGGCCTTCTCGATGATCTCGGGCTGGCCGCTTTGCTTGGAATCGTAGCATTCCTGCACGATGATGCACTTGAGACCCTGCATGGCCGCCTGAGAAGCCACGGCTGCGCCATAGTTGCCGCTTGTTGCAGCGATGACGCCCTTGTAACCCATCTTCTTTGCGTGGTATACGCTTGTGGCGGCACGGCGCTCCTTGAAGCTGCCCGCGGGGTTCGCAGCTTCGTCCTTCATGAAAATGCGCGCGCCCTTGCCGGGCTTTGCATACTTGCGGGCAAGCGCCGTCAGGTTGTGAAGCTCGAAAATCGGGGTGTTGCCCACATTGTATTCGCGCTGGATGCGGATATGGTCTTCCAGGGTATAGCCGGTGCTGTTCATCAGCGCCTCATAATCGAAGGCGATGGAGCCGGACTCAAAGCGGCTGTAATCGATGCCCATTGCCTTGTTGACGATCTCAACCTTGCGGCCTGTGACCGCATCGTAGCTCTTATCCATGTTGTTCATGCTTCTTCACCTCCAAACAAGGCCTTGCGCAGGGATTCTTCCATCGTGAGGATCTCCGGCACGAATGTGCCGTAGTTCAGCGTATAGCAGGGGTTCACCTCAACGAGCGTGCCGCGTTCCTCGCGGCCGGTGGAGGTGAGGATGGTAACTTCGTCGCCGATCTCGGCGGCATCGTTTTGCAGATGACCTTTTGCCCACATTTCAAGCGGCATTTTTTTGGTGTCCTCGGGCAGCTTGCCGGTGCGCTGTTCGGGCGTTAAGATGATGTTGTGAATGCGGACCCAGTCGTTTTTCTTTGCCATAGCAGTTCCTTTCCGTCAATTGGTGATTGGCAATCGTAATTTACTTTTCAATATAATCCCTGAAGTCGCCCATGATGGCACGCGGCACGGGGAGATCAAGCATCGTCCTGAGGCCGGGGCGCGCGTTGATAACATGCGGGATCATGTTTACAATCATGGCAATGGTGCCGACGCCGCCGTCCACTTCCGGGTTGATGGCCATGCTGACCGCCGGGCTGCCCTTCAAAACGATGTAATCGCCGGTGTGGGTGCCTTCCAGTTCGGGCTCGATCTGCTGCGGATGGATCATGTCGATCTTTGCAGCGCCGTCCACATAGCCCTGGCCGGTCATGTTCACGCCGGCCACATCGCCCGCCTTGGCAAAGCCGTAAGGGGACTTGCGGTCCACGTTTGTAACGATGGGCTTCATCTGCTGCTCAAACTTGTCAACCTTCCAGCCGAGCGCCTCCGCGATCATGCCGACGGATTCCGCAAAGCCAACATGGCCCGCAAGCGTGCCGTCCGCAACGCCCCGCTCAAACGCTTCCACCGTAAGGCCAACGCCCTGCTCCTCCATAACGGCCGGGCCGAAGGGGGAGAGGCTGTTTACGCGGCGGCACTGCACGGATTCGACATCCGTCATGCAGCCTGTGAGGCAGATGGCAAGCAGGTCCATCATCAGGCCAGGGTTGATGCCCGTACCCAGGATGGAAACGCCGTTCGCCTTTGCAAGGCGATCCATTTCTGCGGCAAGCTCAGGCTGTTGGGCTTTCGGGTAGCTCATTTCCTCCGCGGAGGTGATGACGTTCACGCCCTTTTCCACAACGAGCTTGATCTTCGGGAACACCTTTGCGGTGAAGGAATCCGTTGCGATGATGCAGATGTCGCACTTTTCCTTTGAAACAACCGCCTCAATGTCCGGTGAAACGAGCACATCCGCCCGTTCGCCGCGCTCTACGCCAAGCACTTCAAAGATGCTTTTCCCTACGCGTGCGGGGTGAATGTCGCACACGCCCGTGATGTCCACGCCCTTTTTGCGCAGCAACACCTTTGCGACGCCGCTGCCCATAGCGCCGAATCCCCAAATTGCAACCTTGATGTTTTCCATACTGCTTCCTCCGCTTTTTTGTTTGCTGTTTTCAATGAAAAAACCGACATTGCATAACTGTTTATTCTATTGTATAATGCAAAATAACATTACTCAAACGAATGTTTTTTATATTATACATGAATAAACAGAATACAAAGGAGAGCGGGATGAGCCTTCAAAAATATGTTGCATTTCTAAAAACCGTGGAGCTCGGAAGCATCAGCCTTGCAGCAGAGCAGATGGGGTACACGCAATCTGCCGTAAGCCGCATGATCCTGGATCTGGAAAAGGAATGGGGGATGGAACTGCTGCACCGCAGCCGCGCGGGCATTGCGCTCAGCTCGGTTGGGGAGCATCTGCTGCCGGCGATTCGTTCCATCGTTGCGGACTGCGAGGAACTGAAATTCGCGGTGAATGAACTGCATGGCCTGCATACGGGCCTTGTGCGCGTCGGCACGTTTACAAGCGTCGCCAACATGTGGATTCCATCGCTGCTGGTTTCCTTTCAGAAGCTGTATCCCGGCATTGAGTTTACCTTGATGAACAGTGAGAACTATTCGGAAATTGAGGATTGGATCCAGCATGGCAAGGTGGATTGCGGGTTTGTGAATCTGCCTACGGTCACGGACCTGCAGGTCAGCTTCCTGCGCCGCGATACGCTCATCGCGGTGCTCCCGCCGGAACACCCCATGGCGCAAAGCCCCGTGTTCCCGATTGCAAGGCTGCAGGACGAGCTTTTCATCAAGCTCAAGGAGGATACGGACAACGAGCTTTCGCGCTTCCTTGGCAATCTGGCGCGGCCGCCCAAGGTGCGTTACGAGGTGAACAGCGACCACATGATTCTTTCCATGGTGGAATGCGGGCTTGGCATCAGCGTGATGCACTCGCTTCTTGCGGATATGGACCGCTACAATGTGGTGTGGAAAAAATTTGATTTGCAGCAGCACCGGGATATCGGCATTGCAACGGCAAAACAGGCCAAGCTTTCAAGCGCGGTGAAGCTTTTTGTTGGGCATGTGCGGGAACAGATCGGGCCAATGAGCAATTGATCATTGACAATGGATAAGGAACAATGGACAATTATGGCATCAGCGCGAGCATGCCAAACAAAATGCAACAGCAAACAGAGACAGGGGGAAAACGGGATGGAACAAATGCTTAGCACAAACCAGGCGGAGGAACTGAGCGCGATTCGCCAAAGCTGCAAGGCGCGTCAGCGGTATGCGCAAATTCAAATGATTGCGCTTGTGGCCATGGCTGCTGTTGTGATCGCATTTGTGCTTCTGCTCATGCCGCGGGCAAGCGCCGCGCTTGCGCAGGTGGATGCCGTAGTGGGGGAGCTTGCTTCGGTGGACTTTGCGGGTATGGCAGAGCGGGTGGATGCGCTTGTTGCACAAAGCAGCGCCAGCATGGAGGAGGCCATGGAGGGGCTGGATACAGGCCTTGCCGATTTGCACCGTGCACTCGCCGTGCTGGAGGGTGTGGACCTTCAAAGCCTGAATGAGAGCATTGCTTCGCTTTCGGCTATTCTGGAGCCGCTTGCCCGGCTTTTCGGGAGGTAAGCGTAAAACCCTTCCTTATTAAAATAGATAATGCCTCGGCATAAGTTGCACAGGGTTACGGCTCCCAATTTTTGGGAGCCGTTTTTATAAAAATTTTGACCGCTTTTTTTCTGAAAAGGGCGTTTTGCAACCGAAATGTAATCTTCCGTCGCTATAATAATGGTATAGAGGGGGATTCTGTGCATGCACGCGGCGTGCAAAGCACATGATCAACAAAAAACGGGAACCGCAGGCCTTCGGGCTGTATGCGCGGAAACGGAACTTATGGAAGAGGACGGAAAGGAGAAAAGCGTATGAACCAATTCAAAAAACCGCTTGCAATGCTGCTGGCGCTTGTCATGCTTTGCGGCGCGTTCCTCAGCGACGGTAAACTTGCGTTTGCTGAGGGTGATCCGATCATCGACGTGACCGAAGGCGAAAAGCCGGATGGAACGCCGGTGGCCAACGTTCTGGAGGTTGGCAATCCGGCAGGTGACCCAACGCCGGAGCTTACACAGGAGCCTGCACCGGAATACACCGTTACGTTCGTGGTAGGAGAAGGCAAATTCCCGGTGACGGTCGCCGAAAACGCGGATGCCGCAGTTCCGGCAGAAGCGAACGCGGCAATCACGGACTATGAAGCCGCAAACAAACAGGTTTTTATCGGCTGGGATAAGGGCTACACTTCCATTGTTGCGGATACGGAGGTAACGGCGCAGTTCGCAGCCGCGACGGCCCCGCTTACCATTCATTATAAGGACACCGACGGCAATCAGCTGCGCGCTTCGTATGAAGCGGTGTTTGCCATTGGCGCACCATACAGCGTAGATTCCCCTGAAATTCAGGGATACGTGGTAGAATCGGGCAAGGAAACCGTTTCCGGCACAATGGCGGCCGGCGGCGTTACTGTTACCGTCACCTATTCCGTAACGGATGCGAGCTATACGGTGCAGCACTGGGTTGAGCAGATCGACGGCAGCTTCAGCATGAAGGATGAAGAGACGATCAGCAACGCGCAGACGGGTACGACTGTGACCGCGGTTGCAAAGTCCTATGAAGGCTGCACCGCGCCCGACCCCATGCCGAGCGCCATGGTTGCGGCGGAGGGCACGGTGATCGCGGTGTATTATACCCGCAACACCTATACCGTTTTGTTTGAAACCAACGGCGGCAGCTATGTGAGTTCCATCTTCGATGTGAAGCACGGCGCAACGGTTACCGAACCCGCAGCACCCACGTTTGCGGGGTATACGTTTGCAGGTTGGCTGAACGGCGAAACCGCGTTTGACTTCAACACGCCCGTTACCGGCAACCTCACGCTTACCGCAAAGTGGGAGCCGAAGCTTGTGAACTACACCGTGGTGTACTGGCAGGAAAATGCGGACGACGATGGCTACAGCTATGTGGAAACCGCGACGAAGCAGGGGTACGCAGGTTCCGAAGCCACGTTTGATGAAAAGGACTATGCGCATTTTGTAGTGAGCGAAAACAGCGATTATAAGCTGATTTCGGGCGACGGCAGCACGATTCTGAATGTGTACTATGACCGCGAGGAATATACGCTTACGTTTGTGACCGGCAACAGCTACAGTCCGACCTGCGGAGAGCAGGAGCATACACATAGCAGGCGTTGCTATGAGTGGGTGCTCGTGTGTGAGAACGACAGCTTCTGGCATTGGCATAACGAGAGTTGCTATGAGCGCCGGCTTACCTGCGGCCTTGAAGAACACACGCATTCCAGCGCCTGCTATGCTTCCGGCGTGGTGGCCACCATTACCGCTAAGTACGGCGCGTATATTGCGGATGAATTCAACAAGGCACCCTTCAACACAACATATAACGGCCGTGCATGGGAAGATACGGGCAATACCTATGGCTATGCCCTGCAAACACTCGACCGTATGCCGGGTACGAATGTAACGTTCCGGCTGTATGATAAGAGCTCCAACAAGCTCAAGACCATCTATTACTGGGTAGAGAGCCTGCCCGGTGTCACACCGGATAAAATAGAGGGTGGTATTGGGTATACTCTGCTTAAGACGGTTGATACCTACTTCAACTACATGACTTATGAGGAAGAGTATCATCCCATTGAAGGCTTTATACGCCAGAGTGCAAGCGCTGCGGGCTTTAACAGGAGTCAGAAGGCCTTTGACAAAAACAACGAAGGCCATCTGTACTACACGCGTAAAAGCTACAATGTTCAATACTATAATGTAACGGGCGTTGTACACACCGCTTCCGCGAAATATCAACAGAGCCTTGCGGGTTACGGCGCTTATACGCCGAACCGCCCGGAAGGCATTGACGAAAGTTTCGTGTTCTCCGGTTGGTACAAGGATGAGGCATGCACCACAGCATTTGATTTTTCAAATGCTACGATGCCGGCGGGCAACATCGTGGTCTACGCAAAGTGGGTTGCACCGATGTTCACCGCTACATTTGAGTATCAGGTAATGATCGGTGGCGAAACGCATACCGTACAAGCGGATATCCCTTACGGCAGCACCATCAGCGCGCCTACCATTGCGCACCCGGATGGCTACCCGCTGGAAGGCTGGTATACCGATGCGGCATATGCGAACCGCTTTGACTTCAGTACGCCGATCACAAAGGATATCACCCTGTACGCCAAGTGGCATACGACACAAACCTACGGCTATACCGTTAAGTATGTGGATGCAAACGGCACGGAGATTGCGACAGCGTACTCCTCCACCGGCACGCCGAACACAACCGTCATCGCACAGGCCAAGAAAATTGACGGCTACGAGCTCAACGATGCACAAAGCAAGAGCGTGCTGCTTGATGCGGACAACAAAGAGATCGTATTTAAGTACGGGTACATCGGCACATACAGCTACACCGTGCAGTACCTGCTTGAGGGCACTACAACGAAGGTGTCCCCGGATAAGGTTGTGCCGAATGTCAGCAGCCGCATCGTCACCGAAAACGCGAAGTATGTGAACGGCTACGTGCTGATTTCGGATACCCCGCAGACGATCACCCTTTCTTCGGATGCATCAGAGAATGTCATCAAGTTCTATTATAGGGCGCTTGGTGAAGAGATCATGATCCGCTACTGGGTTAAGCACGTGATCGATAATGGGGACGGCACCACCACCCTGCGCGCCATTGAAATGAAGAGCGAAACCGTGGCTAAGGGTCAGTCCGCCACCGTTGTGGAGAAGGATGTTGAGAAGAAAACGTTTGAAGGGTACAAGTATGATCGTGCTGTTGCGCTTCCTTCCACATTCACGGATAACAGCAGCAGCAACAGCATCACCCTTTATTATGTGAAGGACGAAACCCAGACCAGGACGCTTTCCTACACCGTGGAGCATTATCTGGATAATGCGCTCCAAACGGCTGACACCGCGACCGTTGAGGAAAAAGTTTGGGTGCTCGATCCTGCCACAACGCTTACCGTCACACCAGCGAGCGTTGCACACAAGAACTACACCAACGCTGTGTTCACGCATTCCGACCCGGCAGCCATTCCCGGAACGATTCAGAACGGCGGCGTGATCAAGCTGTATTACGTTACGAAGACGGCGATCACCATCACCGCCAAGAGCGGCAGCATGACCTATGACGGCACGGCGCTTGAAAACGGCGGTTATGACCTGACCGGCACGCTCAAGGTGGGCGACACGCTTGATGTCACCGTTTCCGGCAGCGTAACCAACGTAGCTGACAACAAAGCGGACAACAATGTCATCACGAGCGTGAAAGTTCTGCGTAATGGCATCGATGTAACCGCGCAGTATACCATCACCAAGGTGCCCGGTACGCTCACGATTAACCAGCGCCCCGTGACCTTCACCGGCGAAACCGCGACGAAGCCCTACACCGGTTCCGAGCAGAAGATCACCGGCATCACGCCGGACGGACTGCTTTCCGGCCACACCTATACAGGCCTCACGTACAGCGCGAAGGGCACGAATGTTGGCGGATATGACGGCGCGTTCAGCGGCACGGTAAAGATCATGAACGGCACTGTCGATGTAACCGGGAACTACGCTGTGACAAAGACCCCCGGCAAGCTGACGATCACAAAGGCGAGCATCCCCGTGACCTTCACCGGCGAGAGCGACAGCAGGACCTACACCGGGAGCGATATTGAGCTCACCGGCATCACCCCCACTGGACTGCTCGAAGGCCACACCTATACAGGCCTCACGTACAGCGCGAAGGGCAAGAACGTCGGCGGATATGACGGCACGTTCAGCGGCACAGTAAAGATCATGGACGGCACTGTGGACGTGACCGGGAACTACGCTGTGACAGAAACCCCAGGTAAGCTGACCATCACCCCCATTGAAACCCCGATCGTGATCACTGCGGACAGCAACGAGAAGGAATACGATGGCACAGCGCTGACCGACAGCGGCTATACTTACACCAATGGCGTCCTTGTTTCTGGCGATGTGCTGACGGCGGTTGTCGAAGGCAGCCAAACGGATGTGGGTTCGGGCGCGAACAAGGTGGCATCCTACAAGGTCATGCGCGGCGACAAGGATGTGACGGCGAATTACACCTTCGGCACCTCCGTGGATGGTGTGCTCAAGGTCAACCCGCGTGCGGTCACCATCACGGTGAGCGATGCGAGCAAGCTGTTCGGCACGGTTGACCCGATCTTCACCGGTAGCATTACCAAGGGCGAGCTGGTGAACGAAGGGGATCTTGGAGCCATTGAATACTACCGCATCAACGCGGGCGTGGAAGCAGCCGGTACCTATAATGCGGCGCTCAGCGCGAAGTTCAAGGAGAACGGCAACTACGTTGTAACAGTGGTCAACGGCACGTTCACCATCTATCTGCCGGAGCCTGAGCCCATCATCCCGACGCCCACGCCGGACATCCCGCTTGATGTCCCGCAGACGGGCGATGGCGCCATGCTGCACACGATCATCGGATTTGCCTGCATTGCCATGGCGGGCCTGCTTGGTAAGCTCCGCCGCAAGGGGAATGAAGGCGAGGCATAATTTGCCCTGAAGGAACCAAACCTGAAAACGCCCGCTGGGTCAAAAGACCCGGCGGGCGTAATTCATAATCAAAAATGGGAAGGGATTTTCCGGCAGCCAACCGCTCCGCCGGGTTCAGGGACGCGCGCTCCCATCCCCCTTTCGGATTTCTTCCAGCGCGCCCGAGCGGGCGAGCGTGAGGAGCGCGCCGGTTACACGGCGGTCATAGCGGTCTTTCAGGGCATAGAGTTCTTCCGCTGCTTCCAGACAGCCCATTTGCCGGTTATAGCCGCGGTCCGTCGTCATAGCATCGAACGAATCCGCAACGCCGATCATCCTTGCCTCCACGCTGATCTCATCTCCAATGAGGCCGAAGGGATAGCCGCTCCCGTCCAGCCGTTCGTGGTGGTTGCGCGCGATCTCAACAATCTTTTCATCAAACCGCTGTTTAAGGATGCGCGCGCTGTCCATGGGATGGCGCACGATGAAACGCTGCTCGCTCTTTGTAAGCGGCTGGCGTTTTTTCAAGATTTCATCCGGCACAAAGCATTTTCCGATGTCGTGGAACAGGGATGCAACCATCAGGGTATCGAGCGAAACGGTGGCGGTATCCATGCCGTCAAGTGCCATTTGTTCCAGAATTTTCGCCGAATAACACATCACATGCACGCTGTGCGCGTATGTGTAATGATCCTTTTCGTCAATTTGGCGCAGCAGGTTGGTCAAATCGTCCTGAAAACCGAACAGGGAATCGAACAGCGGGCGGTTGGTAATGTAAAGAAGCTCTGTGGATTGTCTCGCGCGGATGAGAAGCTCATCCCGAAGGCCATGTACATAAAAGGAGTCGCCTGCCGCAAGCTGCTGCGGGCTGCCGTCTACCTTCATTTCAAGCGCACCGGAAAGAATATAGAAAAACTCAAGGGTTTCAACATCCTCCGCAGGCGTAATCCACACGGTTGCGCCTTTCAGGATGCTTTGGCGCATCACTTCAAGGCCGCCAGCCTGCGCGAGCAAACGAAGGCTACCGACGGATTCGATGCCGGCTTCCAAAGAGATACCTTCGTTTTTTTTAATATACAGGCCGTCCATTTTACGCTGTGAAATGCGGCGGCAGCCGCATGGGGTCCCGGGCGTATCCCGAAGGATACCTGCAGATTACGCGGCTTCGTTTCCGGTTCCGATGGGGGGAACGTTCACCACGCGCAGCGGGTCGATCAGCACCAGCTGGCCGTCGATCTCATACGCAACGTAAACGCATTCTACCGTAGCGCCGATTTCATCCGCATAGGCCATTACCTCGGCGACGATCTGATCCACCTGCCGAAGCAGCCACTTCACGTCGTTCTGCGGAGTGCTCTGCGCATAGCGAACGAGCGCATCAATGCGGGCGTTTGCCACGGACACCATCAGCCGCAGCTTCAGAACCTTTGCGGCGTCAACGAACCAGCCGATCAATCCCGCAGTGCCGGCTACGGGAACATCCCCGGGAGAGGCGGCAAAGGAGACAGCCGGCAGGGCAAATGCGAGCAGCATGGACGCGGCGAGCAAGAAAGCGAGTTTCCGTTTCATGGTGATTTCCTCCTGTTTGAAGCT
>ULVI01115624.1_pt1 | contig 13598 bp, 10 predicted proteins | sample 1959331 | NCBI WGS metagenome assembly ULVI01 (sample SAMEA4835782, study PRJEB28245) | human gut metagenome | biome: gut microbiome; material: fecal sample | place: Denmark | collected 2008 | reverse complement strand
TATTCGTTACCTTGGGCTTATGCCTCAAGGGGCTGCGGATAATCAAATCATTATCCTTTTTTGTGCATCAAAAGAACATTGCCTTTTTTCGCACGCTCGTTCAGTTTATTACGTTTATCGCCGAAAGTCAAGGCTTTTCCGCATTTTTGGCATAAAAAAATAACAGAGTACACTCTCTTTTCTTCAGAAAATGTCCTCTGTTATTTTCCTGAGCATAAAAGTGGGGCGTAAGCACCATGATATGCGAATAACGGGTAGGATTGTGGGAGTGCATAGCACGAAACAATCCGTTGGCATCATTGTCGGGGGCTTTTGACCCCGACATCATTTTATTTTAATATGCTTTGCCCCAGTATACCATGTGCTTTGCAGGCTTGCCACAGCAGATGCAGACATCGGAAAGCTGTTCTTCTTCCTCCGGGATACATCTGGAAGTTGCTCCGCCTGTCTGTGCTTTGATCTCTTCTTCACACGCTTCATCACCGCACCACATTGCCTTGATAAATCCAAGATTTTCATTGAATTTCTCGTTCATCTCGTCCATGGTAGTCGCTGTATTGATATGTGCCTCAAGGAATGTCTTTGCTTTCTCAAACATGTCCTTCTGCATCGTCTCAAGAACCTCTGCCAGCTTTGTTGTAATCTCATCGAGAGAAACTACGATCTTTTCTCTTGTATCACGACGAACGATAACCGCCTGGTTATTCTCAATATCCTTCGGTCCGATCTCAATACGTGTCGGGATTCCGAGAATCTCCTGTCCGCTGAACTTCCATCCCGGTGCTTTGTCTGAATCATCGATCTTCGCTTTGTATCCTGCTGCCTTCAATGTATCAAGAAGTTCATTTGCCTTATCAAGTACGCCTTCCTTATGCTGGGCGATCGGGATCACCATCGTCTGAACCGGTGCAATTCTCGGTGGAATCACAAGACCGCTGTCATCTCCGTGTACCATGATCAATGCTCCGATTACTCTTGTGGACATTCCCCAGGATGTCTCGTAAACTTCATGCAGTTCATTATTTTTATCTGAATACTGGATACCGAATGCGTTCGGGAATGCACTTCCGAAGAAATGGCTGGTTCCTGACTGAAGAGCTTTTCCGTCATGCATCAGTGCTTCGATCGTGTAAGTATCCTGAGCTCCCGCAAATTTTTCACTCTCTGTCTTGCGTCCTGATACTACCGGGATTGCAAGTACATCCTGTACGAAGTCTCTGTAGACTCTCCACATCTGCTTTGTACGCTCTTCTGCCTCCTCATATGTGGCATGAATCGTATGTCCTTCCTGCCATAAAAATTCTCTGGAACGCAGGAACGGTCTTGTCGTCTTCTCCCAACGCAAAACAGAACACCACTGATTCCATACTTTTGGCAGATCACGGTAAGACTGTACCGTCTTGCTCCACACATCGCAGAACAGTGTCTCAGATGTCGGGCGGATACAGAATCTTTCCTGTAACGGTTCTGTTCCTCCATGAGTCACCCATGCAACTTCCGGTGCAAATCCTTCAATATGATCCTTTTCTTTCTGAAGAAGACTTTCCGGGATCATAACCGGAAGATATACATTTTCTACACCTGTCTCTTTAAAACGTGCATCCAGTTCCTTCTGGATATTCTCCCATAATGCATACCCATTCGGGAGATAATTCATGCAGCCTTTTACGCCTGAATAATCACATAATTTTGCCTCACGCACTACATCTGTATACCACTGTGCGAAATCTTCTTCCCTGGCAGTGATATTCTGTACTAATTTCTTTGCCATCGTACTTCTCCTTCTCTGTCCTTTTTACTCATTACTCACGTAAACGAAAAACGCCGGGACACGCAGCCCCACGATAGGGACCGAATGTCTCGGCGGTACCACCCTAATTAATAATGTATCTGTCATACATCATCCACTCACTTCGCCTTTAACGCAGGCTCTACGCTGTATTTTCATACAGCAGCTCCCGGGCCGGTTCTATAGATTCCTGCGGAGACTCACACCAGCCGTCTCCTCTCTGAAGCACTCATTCTATCTACTAATCCCGTTCTTCGCTTTCTGTCATTGATGATTCTAACTGATAAATCCGAACGTGTCAAGAATCTTATCTTTTCCAGCATGAAATTGCTGATCCTGCCAACTGCGGATCCGGAGCGTGTCTCCAATGTTCCGTCATCAACTGTGGATCTCAAGCAGCTTTGTCTTCAGATCCTGCTCCATCACTTTCAGTTCAGCCTCTGCTGCCTGACGTTTCTCTCTTCCCTCTTTCTGGATTGCCATTACTTCATCCAAAGTAGAGATCAGAGTTTCATTTGTTGCCTTCAGTGTCTCAATATCAACAATACCACGTTCTGATTCTTTCGCCGTTTCTGTGGTTGCTATTTTCAATTTCTCTGCGTTCTTCCTGAGCAGTTCGTTCGTCATATCCGTCACCTGACGCTGTGCTGCGGCTGCCTGCGTGGAATGTTCCACTCCAAGAGCAAGCACCATCTGACTCTTCCAGAGCGGAATCGTATTTACAATCGTAGACTGAATCTTTTCAACCATCAGTGTATCATTATTCTGAACAAGACGGATCTGCGGTGCTGTCTGAATCGAGATCATACGGGTCAGCTCAAGGTCATGCAGTTTCTTTTCAAAGCGATTGCACATTGCGTCAAAATCTTTTGCAGCCTGGGCATCTTCGGGCAGTCCGGTCCGCTCTGCCTTCGCCATCAGTTCTGCCAGTTGGGTACTTCTCGCCTCTTCCAGTTTCTTCTTTCCGGCCAGGATATACATGGATAATTCTTTAAAATAGGTCAGATTCAGTTCATACATCTTATCCAGCAGAGCAACATCCTTCAGCATCTGCACCTGATGGGATTCAAGTACTTTCACGATCTCGTTGACATTCGTCTCTGCCTTGGCATATTTCACCTTCATGGATTCGATCTTGTTGGAAGCTTTTTTAAAGATTCCAAAGAACCCTTTTTCTTCCTCTTCATCAAAGGATTTCAGTTCTTTTACAACACCGGATAAAAGTTCTCCCACCTCACCGAGATCTTTTGATTTTACATTTTCCAGTGCTGACTCTGAGAAATCTGCCATCTTCTTCTGCGTACCAGCTCCATATTGAAGTACCAGACCCGAATTGGTCAGATCGATCTGCTTTGCAAATTCATCCACCATCTTCCGTTCTTCTTCGGTCAGGATCGTCTCATCCATCGGCGGTTCCTCTGTCTTTACAACAGCCTGCTTTTCCGCTTCCGGCTGGAACGGCTCCAGCGTCAGAGTTGGAACTGTGCTCACATCCTTAAACTCATCACTCATCTTTTCGTCCTCCATCTGCTCTTTATTTTTTCAGACCATCCTCTGTCAGTCCTTCTTGTGCCAACATGGTATGCAGTACGGAAATATCCGTAGATACATCCCATGCAGTTTCCTGAAATAAATCATCCAGTAATTTTTCAAATGCCCTGTTCAGAGTATCCAGCGTCTTCTCAATCTCCTTTTTAGAAGAAATGATATTTTCCCCCTGCACCGGCTGTGCATCCAGATCCTGATATGCCTGGAGTAATTTGATCGTAGTCGGAAGATAATACTCCATCAGCTTTCTGATATCTCCCACTGATGCCGGATTCTGCTCTACACGGTCAAAAATCTTATCCACCAGCATTTCCATATGAGAAATCTTTGCTGAAATCTCTTCACCGGGGATCGCTTTATTTGCCTCCCGGATCTGCTTTACAAATTCGTCTCCTGTCTGGATTACTTTTTTTATTTCCGGCGTCAGGCTGTCATATTCCTGCCTCATTCTTTCTTCGGCCGCTTCTTTTTCTGCCTGCTGCCTGTGAATATTTTCCATCGTGCTGCGGTACTGATTCCATGCATCCTCACTGACGATGAGACACTTCTCATTTTCATCCAGATGCCCTTGCCTGAACCATCCTTTGCCAATCATTTTTTTCACATCTTTGAGGATCTTTTTCAAATCCCGTCCGGTTCTTGTTGCCAGTTCTCCCAGATCACAGAACTCCCGTTCACCGATCACTTTCACATAACTTCTGAAACGGCTCACCAGGCTTACCATCCCGATTCCCTTCCCGAACATTCCTGCAAAGATCAGAAAGAAAAATACGCAGATCAGCGTACCGGCAATCGTTGCTGCCTCGGCAGTGGTAACCGCCAGCATTACGAGCATGATGATCGTTGCTGCAAGTGTCACGGTTCCAAAGACTCCACCTGTCACCGCAAGGAAGACGCCTCCGATCTTTTCTGATGTTCCTTTCAGATAACGCACCTGACTTTGTGCCGGATACTGTGGTCTGACATTCTGCTGTCCGCCTCTGTTCCATGGGGCATCTGCCCTGTTCCTGCTGCCTGCCATTCCGGGATCTGGATTCCGGCCGCTATTCATTTTTGGATCTGGATTCCGGCCACCATTGGCTTTTGGATCACGATACCAGCCCCCATTTTTCATTCCCCGTGAGATTGCATCTGCCGCTCTGCTCACAGAGTCATTTACCGTCTGATTCAGCCGGCTGAAATCGCCGCGTTCCACTGCATCCTGAACTGATTGCTTTATTTCGTCCCCAAATTGTTCCCATTTATAATCCATAATAGGGTATTTCCTCCTTAAAGGCTTGACCTGTTCTTTCATTTATATCATAATTCAGTTTAGACGCTGCCACGAAAATTGTCAAGAAACAACAAAGAAAGGACGTATTTCTATGTCATTATCTAAAATTCCCCGGATTCTTTTTGAAGATCAGGAAATTCTGGTCTGCCATAAGCCTTCCGGTGTTCCTGCACAGACGAACCGAATCGGAACGCCTGACCTGGTCAGTATTTTAAAAAATCATCTCAGGAAAGAATCCCGTTCACCTTATCTCGCCCTGATTCACCGGCTGGATCAGCCTGTAGAGGGACTGATGGTTTTTGCCAAGACTCCCCGGTCCGCCAAAGAGCTTTCCCGACAGTTGACAACTTCCGGTTTCGGCAAATATTACCTTGCAGTGGCAGAGGGAGTTCCTTCTGAAGCAGAAGCGGATCTGACCGATTATCTTGTAAAAGATGCACGCTCAAATACCTCTCACATCTGCTCCAAAGATACACCGCAGGCAAAGATTGCAAAACTTCATTATAAGGTACTTGCAGCCGGAACGACTGCTGACGGCAGTTCCTGTTCCTTGCTTAAAATTCATCTGGATACCGGCAGGCATCATCAGATCCGTGTTCAAATGGCACATATGGGACATCCGTTGATCGGTGACCGGAAATATAACCTGACAGGAACTTCCTCCCCGAAGCTGCTCCTCTGTGCATTCCGGCTCAGTTTCCGCCATCCTGTAACAGGTAAAAAAATGGAATTTACACTGCCGGTTCCGGAAGAATATCCGCTGTCTGCGGGGAAAGTCCTTTAAAATCAGTACCATATTTTCAGCCCAAATAGTCCGTATTAAACTTCTATTAACATAAAGATAAAAGCCGGAGAACCTGACTGCTTCTGTTCTCCGGCTTTCACTTCATTTACACACCACATTTATTTCCGTTCTTCTGATCAACCGTTATGCATTATGCCTCTTGTACTTCCTCTTCAGGTTCCTTTTCCAGAGCTTCTTCATATCTTCCGAGGATCGTTGACTGGATTTTTTCCCTTGTTCCCGAATTGATCGGGTGTGCAATATCCCGGTACTCTCCATCCATTGCCTTCTTACTCGGCATCGCAATGAACAAGCCCTTTTCACCTTCGATGACCTTGATATCATGAACTACAAATTCATCATCGATCGTAATAGAAACTACAGCTTTCAGTTTCCCCTCTTTTGCTACTCTCCGCACACGTACATCTGTAATCTGCATAGTTACGTTCTCCTTTTCTCATAAGCATTTTCTGAACTATAATGCATATCTCTCATTCTTTTCTACGACAACTTTGACCCCGTTTTCTCCGACGTGCCTTGTATTTGCACGGATCGTATCCCTGCTTTCCACGATGCAGTTCTCAATATAGGTATTATCCCCAAGATACACATCATTGAGAATGATCGAATTTTTGATCACACAGTTATTTCCCACAAATACTTTCTTAAATATCACGGAATTTTCCACTGTGCCGTTGATGATACTTCCACTTCCGACCAGGCTGTTCTTTACCACAGCACCCGGATTATATTTTGCCGGCGGCTGATCGCTCACTTTTGAATAAACTGCCGGTAATTCCTTGAAGAAATACTTTCTTACCTCTGGCTTCAGGAAGTCCATATTCGTCTTATAATAAGCATCTACTGTTGAGATATTACTCCAGTAAGTTCCCATTTTATAACCATAAATCTTCTTTACATTCCTGTAACGAATCAGGATATCTGTTACAAAATCATGCCGTTCCTCTTCTGCACACTGCTCTACCAGATCGATCAGCAGTCTTCTGCGAATCACATAAATCCCGGTTGAAACAGTCTGTGATCTTGCAACTACCGGTTTTTCCTCAAATTCTTCGATCCTGCAGGACTCATTCATCTTTACGGTTCCGAACCGGGTCGCATCCTCATCCGGTGCAAGTTCTTTGCAGACCACTGTAATATCCGCTTTCTTTGCAATATGATATTCCAGGACTTTATTATAATCCATCTTATAGACTGCATCCCCTGAAGTGATGATCACGTATGGCTCATGGCATTTCCTGAGGAAATCAAGATTCTGATAAATCGCGTCTGCCGTTCCGCGGTACCAGTATCCATTATCGTCCGTGATCGTTGGCGTAAATACATACAGGCCTCCCTGCTTTCTGCCAAAATCCCACCACTTGGAAGAATTGAGATGTTCATTCAGGGATCTTGCATTATACTGAGTAAGCACTGCAACTTTCTGAATATGAGAATTTGTCATATTGCTCAGCGTAAAATCAATGGCACGATAACTGCCTGCAATCGGCATGGCGGCTGCCGCACGCTTGGAAGTCAGTTCCCGCATCTTCCTGCTATTCCCGCCTGCCAGAATAATTCCTACTGCTCTCATACTCTTTCACCTGCCTTTATCAATGTCTCTCCGCTCTCAAGTACTCCGCCAACATAATCCTCCGCTGATGTAACACCGCTGATGGCTGTATTTTTTCCGATCTGCACACCGGATGGTATCACGGATTTCTCACCGATCGTTGCCAGTCCGCCACTGTAAATATTCGGCTTCAGTTTATTCGGTGCTTCACTGCCGATTCCAATGGAAACTTCGTCTCCGATCACCGTATCCTCTGCTATGATTGCTTTATCGATCACGCAGTTTTCACCGATCGTAACACCCTGCATGATGATCGAATCCCGGATCACCGTTCCCTTTCCAATAGTCACACTTCCTCCGACCACACAACTGTGTATTTCACCATAGATTTCAGAACCATTACCAATCAGACACTTGTCCACTACCCCCTGTTCTGAAATATACTGTGGCGGCAGGTTCGCACTGTTCGTATAGATTTTCCAGTATTCTTCATAAAGATTAAACTCCGGAATGATATCGATCAGTTCCATATTTGCTTCCCAGTAAGAACTTAAGGTTCCCACATCTTTCCAATAGCCGTTATACTCATATGCAAAAAGCCTGTCCCCCTTGCTGTGGCAATACGGAATCACGTGCTTTCCGAAATCGCAGTTTGGCTGATCCTTCAGCTTGATCAGTGCATCCCGTAAAACCGGCCAACTGAATATGTAGATTCCCATGGATGCAAGATTACTGCTGGGCTTCTCCGGCTTTTCCTCAAACTCTTTGATCCGGTTCTCTTTATCCGTCACCACGATTCCGAAACGGCTTGCCTCTTCGATTGGTACCGGCATGGCTGCAATCGTTACATCTGCATGATTTGCCTTGTGGAAATCCAGCATCACTTCATAATCCATCTTATAAATATGGTCACCTGATAAGATCAGTACATAATCCGGATTATAAGTCTCCATATAGTTCAGATTCTGATAAATTGCATTCGCTGTTCCTGTATACCACTCACTGTTGGAACTCTTCTCATACGGTGGGAGAATGGATACTCCTCCTACATTCCGGTCCAGATCCCACGGGATTCCGATCCCGATATGCGTATTCAGACGCAGGGGCTGGTACTGGGTCAGTACTCCGACAGTGTCAATTCCCGAATTAATGCAGTTACTCAACGGGAAATCAATAATACGGTACTTTCCGCCAAAAGCTACAGCAGGTTTTGCGACCTTCGACGTAAGTACACCAAGCCGACTGCCCTGTCCTCCCGCAAGCAACATGGCAATCATTTCTTTCTTATACATTCTGTCACCTCATTTCTAGTAAGTTATACCTATTATAGCATAATTTCTTGCTACGCAAACATTTTTTACAATTTTTTTCTTTCTTTTTTTCTTTTTTTATCAATTTCCACCAAAAATATCTCCTTTAATTTTTTTGTATATATAGTATAATATAGAAGACAACGCTATTTTATGACTAAAAAAGGCATTTTTTTGCCTGAATCCGCAAAAGTACCATCTGTTCTGAGTGCTTTTGCAGAATTTTTTATACTACTAAGTTTATGAAAAGAAGGGAATATCTATGTATAAGATCAATTTTCAAAAACCGATCCACATTCATTTTATCGGCATTGGCGGTATCAGCATGAGCGGGCTGGCAGAGATTCTTCTTGAAGAAGGCTTCACTGTATCAGGATCCGATGCAAAAGAATCACCTCTGACGAAAAAGCTGGAATCTGAAGGTGCAGTGATTCATTATGGACAGTGTGCCGAAAATATTACAGATGATATTAATTGCGTCGTTTATACAGCAGCGATCAACAAGAGTAACCCGGAACTGATGGAAGCTGTCGGCAAGAAGATTCCGATGCTGACCCGTGCGGAGCTTTTAGGGCAGCTTATGAAAAATTATGATACTCCGATTGCCGTATCCGGTACTCACGGAAAGACCACAACTACTTCCATGATCTCCGAGGTACTTCTTGCAGCAGATATGGACCCGACCATTTCTGTAGGCGGCATCCTGAAGACGATCGGTGGAAATATCCGGGTAGGAAAGTCCGGGAATTTTATCACAGAAGCCTGCGAATATACGAACAGTTTCCTTCATTTTTATCCGAAGATCAGTGTCATCCTTAATATTGAAGAGGATCATCTTGATTTCTTCAAGGATCTGGAGGATATCCGTCATTCGTTCCACCAGTTCAGTGCCTTACTTCCTTCTGATGGAACTCTGATCATCAACGGAGACATCAAGGATTACCAGGAGATCTATGAAGGACTGGACTGCAATGTTATCACTTACGGTTCTTCTGCAGAATTTGATTACAGTGCAACTGAGATCCAGTATGATGAAAAAGGATTTGTTTCCTTTGAGTTATTAAAGCACAATACTTCCTGTGGACGCGTTCAGCTTTCCGTGACCGGTGACCATAATGTATCCAATGCCCTGGCTGCCATTGCAACAGCAGAGCTGCTCGGTATTCCGATGGATACGATCAGAAAAGGACTTTTATCCTTCAGCGGAACAGACCGCAGATTTGAATACAAGGGAACTTTTAACGGTGTGACCGTTGTGGACGATTATGCACATCATCCGACGGAGATTGCTGCTACCCTCAAGGCTGCACAGCATTATCCACACAATGAAATATGGTGCGTATTCCAGCCGCATACTTACACTCGTACCAAGGCTTTCTTCCATGAATTTGCAGAAGCCCTCTCTCATACCGACCATCTGGTCCTCGCAGATATCTATGCTGCCCGTGAGACGGATACCCTTGGTATTTCCTCTTCCGACCTTGCCAAAGAAGCCGCAAAACTCGGAACGGACACACACTACTATCCAAGCTTTGCAGAGATCGAGGCATTTCTGAAAGAGAACTGCAAGTCCGGTGATCTGCTGATCACCATGGGTGCCGGAGATGTAGTGAAGATTGGTGAAGACATCTTAAAATAATCCCGCCCAGGCGGATATTCCCCGGCAGAGTACAGGATCTTCGGACTGTAGCTTCTGCCGGGTTTTGCTTGTCCCACTGGCTTTCAACCGGAAATGTCCGCATTTTGCACCTGCCACACTGACTTTTGATCAGAGATATTCACATTTTCTACGAGTTTTCCCCCGGTTTTCCACATAGTTATCTACAAAAAAGGGGGATTTACCCACTTAAAAGTCCTTTTTAACAGTTTCGGAAAATGCTATAATAATCACACCTATAAGATGTCGGAGCAGTTTGACAAAAGAGATAAAATAGAAAGTGGGATAACGTCATGAAGAGATTGAAGTTAAAGAATCGGTTTCAGGCAAATGCAACCATCTTGCCGAATGAATTTATAGATCATTATATGGTCAGTGCCAACGGGGAATTTGTAAAAGTATATTTGCTGCTTCTTCGTTATCTGAACGAGCCGGGTTCTGTCCTGACGGTTTCCATGATCGCTGACTGCCTGAACAATACGGAGAATGACGTCCTTCGTGCTTTCCGTTACTGGGAGTCCACCGGACTGCTCCGTCTCACGAAAGATGCGGATGGAAGTATTTCAGGAATCGAGCTTTTGTCCTCTGATACAGAAGATGCATCAGCGTTTTCTCCGGGTTCCTCTTCACAGGAACTGACAGACAGTATGGAAGAGCCTGCTTCTGTTATGAACGTTTTCGGAACAGTACCTGATGAATCTTCCGGAACTTTCGAGTCTTCCCCGGATTCTTCTTTCTCCGGTACTTCCTCTGAACCGATCGCCATGGATGCGTTCCGTTCACAGAAAGAATTAAAATCTCTGTTCTTTATTGCAGAGCAATACCTCGGAAAGACGCTTTCGCATACGGATGTCGATATGATTACATATTTTTACAATGAACTTCATATGTCCTCTTCCCTGATTGAATATCTGCTTGAGACGTGCGTGGAAAGCGGGCATAAAAGTATGCACTATATACAGAAGGTTGCCATTGCATGGGCAAAGGACGGGATCAGCACGGTCTCACAGGCAAAGGAACAGTCTGCCGTTTATAACCGCAACTGCTATACTGTCCTGAATGCCTTCGGAATCAAGAACCGCGGACCGGCAACTTCTGAGCTTGCTTTCATTAATAAATGGGCAGAGCAGTACTGCTTTGAAGCCGACATCATCCAGGAGGCCTGCCGCCGGACGATTTCTGCAACGCATCAGCCAAGTTTTGAATATGCAGACCGTATCCTGACCCGCTGGTATGAGCAGGGTGTCCGCCATCTTCAGGATATTGCCGCTTTGGACGAGCAGTATCAGAAGGAACGCAGCAGCCGCAGAGCTGCTGCCCCAAGGCAGCCAAATACAAAGAACCTGAATAACTTTGAACGCCGGAGTTATGATATGGACTCTTTAGAAGCCCAGTTGCTGAAAAGTAATTAAAGATTGGAAATACCACCTGGTTTTGAAACCTTCAACCCGGTACCAGGAACCAAAAGCAATTTAAAAGGAGACATCCCATGGGATTAAGAAATGCACAGTATCATGCCATCATGCGTGAATATGAAAAAAGACAGTTGAAGAGCCACGACATCCAGACTGCACGCTATGAGGAAGTCTATACAAAGCTTCCTGAGTTCAAGTCACTGGATGACTCTATTTCCATTCTTTCTGTCCAGTACGGAAAGAAGCTCCTCAACGGAGATCCCACTGCCCTTTCTTCCCTGAAAGAAGAACTTGCCCTTCTTCGTGCAAGTAAAAAAAAGCTTCTGACATCTGCCGGCTATCCGGAAAATTACCTTGAACCGGTTTATGAATGTCCCGACTGCAAGGATACCGGTTATATCGGTAATGAAAAATGTCATTGCTTTAAAAAAGCCATCATAGAACTGCTTTATGAGCAGTCGAACATAAAAAAAATCCCTGAAGATGCAGATTTTTCAAATTTCAGGCTTGACTATTACTCTCGTTCACATTACGATAAAAAAACCGGACGTTCTGCCCGGGAGGCGATGGAAAATACTTTAGAGATCTGTCGTCATTTTGTTGACAGCTTTGGAACGGAATTTCACAATCTCTTCCTTTATGGGGATGTAGGTGTCGGAAAGACTTATCTTTCCACCTGTATTGCCAAAGAGATCATCAACCGTGAATTTTCAGTGATCTATTTTTCTGCTCCGCAGTTGTTCAATACGCTGGCTCAGAATACCTTCGATAAAAAAGATGTGGATGCCCGCAATATGAGTGAATACATCTTTGAGTGTGATCTGCTGATCATCGACGATCTGGGCACAGAATATACAAATTCTTTCATTGCATCCCAGTTTTTTACCTGTATCAATGAAAGACTGTTACACAGGAAATCAACGATCATCTCAACAAACCTTTCTCTGGAATCTCTTGCGGATCTGTATACAGAACGCTCTTTTTCCAGGATTACAAGCAGTTACAGTCTGTTGAAGATCATCGGTGATGATATACGAATCAAAAAGAAGTTAGAACATTAGGAGGATACTCATGTTAACTCGATCAGAAAGAACCTTAGAAAATATCCCTGTTGGAAGTCTTGGAATTATTTCCCTTAGAGGCTGTGAAGAGCTGGGACAGAAAGTGGATGATTATCTCGTAAAATGGCGTCATGAAAGTGCTCATCAGTTTAAAGGTGATGCTGCCTTTTCCGGCTATGAGAAAGATACTTTCCTTGTCGGAGCCAGTGTTCCGCGTTTTGGATCCGGTGAAGCCAAGGGCATCATCGAAGAATCTGTACGCGGTAAGGATCTGTACCTGATGGTGGATGTCTGCAACTACAACGTCACGTATTCTCTTACCGGCAATACAAACCATATGTCACCGGACGATCATTATCAGAACCTGAAGCGTATCATTGCTGCAATCGGAGGAAAAGGACGCCGTATCAACGTAATCATGCCGTTCCTCTATGAGAGCCGCCAGCATAAGAGAACTTCCCGTGAGTCTCTGGACTGTGCCCTTGCACTTCAGGAGCTTGTGCGGATGGGTGTTGACAATATTATTACATTTGATGCTCATGACCCTCGTGTACAGAATGCGATTCCGCTGAGCGGATTTGAGACAGTTTCCCCTACTTATCAGTTTATCAAGGGACTGCTTCGTACTTATAAAGATCTTCAGATCGACAGTGCCCATATGATGGCAATCAGCCCGGATGAGGGCGGAACAAACCGTGCCGTATACCTTGCAAATGTCCTCGGTCTTGACATGGGTATGTTCTATAAACGCCGTGATTATACACAGGTTGTAGACGGACGTAATCCAATTGTTGCTCATGAATTTCTCGGTTCTTCCGTAGAAGGAAAAGATGTGATCATTATTGATGATATGATTTCTTCAGGAGAAAGTATCATTGAAGTTGCAACCGAACTGAAACGCCGAAAAGCGAACCGCATTTTTGCCGCTGCTACATTCGGACTCTTCACAAATGGACTTGAGAAGTTTGATAAGGCTTATGAAGAGGGTGTTCTGACAGGTGTTCTGACTACAAACCTGATCTATCAGACACCGGAGCTGCTCTCCAAACCATATTATATCAACTGCGATATGAGCAAGTATATTGCACTGATTATCGACACTCTGAACCATGACGGTTCTTTGAGTCAGATTTTAAGTCCGAATGAAAGAATCCAGAATGTTCTTCGCAAATACAAAAATGGAGAGAA
>ULVI01095206.1_pt1 | contig 13891 bp, 6 predicted proteins | sample 1959331 | NCBI WGS metagenome assembly ULVI01 (sample SAMEA4835782, study PRJEB28245) | human gut metagenome | biome: gut microbiome; material: fecal sample | place: Denmark | collected 2008 | reverse complement strand
AGGTCGAAAACGGCGTTGTCTACACCATCGAGGGCAACTCCGGAAACCTTTGCCGGGTGAACCGCTATCCTGTAGGGCAGTATGAAATCATGGGCTACGGCATTCTGCGCCCATAGCAGTAAAAAAGTGGTGTCGCCCTAACGGTGACACCACTTTTATCACATATCGGCGCAGCAAACGAATTGACGACAACATGCCAAACAGTATAATGAATTTGTAATGAACCTTGTGGGAATGAGAAGCGATTGTCTTTCGTAAATTTATCCCATTTGCGATAGAGTCGTCAAAAGCTGCTGGTATCGGGGTGCTTCCGGATGATCTGACGGAGACGGTGACGGCGAACAGTCCGGGTCCAACACCGGTGCAAGGAAGCAAATACTCTGAATTACCCGCATTTTGTGCTCCAAGGACGAGTGAACATAGACTTGGAGTGTCGTGCGGACATCTGTATGACCAAGCATCTCGCTCAGGCTCTTGACATCGACTCCACGCTCCACGCATCGGGAGGCATAGGTGTGCCGCAACACATGGAAATTTCGATATGGAATACCCGTCGCCTTTAGCAAGACCTGGTATTGGTATTGTAGTGTCCGTGGCTCCATAGGCACATTTTTCCCGGTCAAGAGGTATTTTTCTCCATCGGGATGATACTGAACAGCCTTTTTCAGGAGGGTGGCCATGTCCAGCGGCAGGGGGATGGTACGATGAGCACTGTTGCTTTTGGGCGGCAGCACGGCCAGACGAGTGCGATCCCCGCTGCGGATACGCTGCACGGTTTTGGTGACATGGATTACCCCGTTTTGTAGGTCAATATCTTTATATTGCAGGGCGCACAGCTCTCCAAGGCGTAAGCCGGTGTTTAGCGTCAGCAAAATAGCGATCCCGGTGGTCGTCGGCTCAACTACAATCTTCTGTGCCAATCGCTGGATTTCATCCGGGCAGAATATGTCAATCTGCTTTCTCCGATATGCTGGCAACTCCACAGTCAGGCCCGGACAGGAACAGCCTGCTTTTGGGGCACTGTATTTCAGAATGGATTTCAATAACACCCCCACATCTCTGGCGCTTTTTCCGGAAAGACCATTTTTCTGAAGACGGCGAAGAAAATCGGAAATCTGATTCGCCGTCAGTTGGCATACAAGCACCGCTCCCAAAGCGGGCAGAATATAGTGTTCCAGCATATAGGCATATCGGGCAAGCGTGGACTGCTTCAATTTATCCTGTTTGTCCGCAAGAAACCGCTCCGCAGCCTGATTCAGCGTGAGTGAGGAAGTTTTCGCCGGCAGTTCTTGAAGGGATTCCAGGCGCTGCTGCCGTTTTGCACGGCACTCCCGATAACTGCTGCCATAAACATAACCATACTCGGCCCGACCAGAAGGTGAGTGGCCCCGGATATACCGTCCCTCCCAGCGCCCATCCTTACGCTTGTAAATATTTTCTCCACGCCTTGGCATATTGATTTCCTCCTTGACGATGTTTTTGACGGCGTATTTTACTAACATTTTAATTTTGATCGATATGGCTCTGCAAAAATGCAGGTGAATTGGGTGCGATCAATGTATACATTTGTGATTTGTGTGCGAATTTTGCTAAATAACCGCATTTCAGGCATTGACAAGCGACAAAAAGGCCGATATAATATAGATGGTTAAAGAGGAGTTTGCTTCGCAAATGGGATAAATTCACGAAAGCCCATTTCCGGAGGATCTATTGTAGTATTCCCTTAACAAACAAAGTGATACTGGAAAACAGAATAATCGAGTCCGATGATGCTGCACGGCGGTCATCCGAGCTGGAAACGGCCAGGTGATTGCCCTGAAGGAAAGGGGTGCGATTCCCCATGCGGTCGGCACTGTAAGCGCAAGGATATGATCGAGGCGGGAAACCACTGGGACGAAAGTCCGTCATTGCGAGAAAATCGTGAGAAGACAGATCATAAACGCAGAGAGTATCTCATGGCGCAAGTCAGTAGAATTGTGTAGTTAGGACTCAAAGGCAGCGGGCGCTCTCTCCGTGGTGCTGATATGGCAGAAGTGTACGCTGATGACCCGGTATGGGTTTATCAGCGCTTTTTTTGTCATGAATCATTAAGGAGGTGTGCCCATGGGTAAAGTAGCAGGTGCGCAAAATTTTGACGGAGCGAATTGGTACGAGCAGCACATTGCCAAAAGAACACGGGATGCATTGGCTGAGCAGGATCGCGCTTTTGCGGAAAAACACGCAGGCGACAGCCTGGATCAGCTGGCGGCCTATCTCCGGCGCTGCGCCGGACATTGGGGAAAGTCCCCTGCCCCCATCGAGATCGTCGGTGGCAGTTACATCGCAGAGCGCTTTGGCGATGGGAAAGATGCGCTGAGAGCCGCCCATTTGAATCCTATATACAAAAAACCCCGCAATAGAGATTGCGGGCGCTATCAAAACGAAAAGAAAATCCAAATTCAGCTGCATCGGAGCGAGCGTGACGCTAAACGGGCAGCACGGGTTGAGCGAGTCAAGCAACGCCAAAGCAAATGCGCTGTTCACGAAGCCATAGAGGAAACCTTCGTCGCAACAGATGTAATGCTTGAGTAAGGTTTGCCAAGTCGAGGGCGGAGATCCGCCAGCTTTCCATATGGGCAGAAGGGGCTTAGCCAGCCCCTTCCGCCCAATCCTCTTAACGAAAGCACCTTTCGCCTTGGACAGATCGGAACGCGACACTAATTATAATAGGGTGTTGCGCCCCTATATAACCTTGTTATTTTCTTATTGGATGCGAAAATGTGCTCGCAGCTAAGGTAATAATGCCGGCAGGCCTTATTATAAAAAAATTTCTGAGAGGAGATTGGAAATGCAAAAGACAGCGAAAAAGTTCCTTTCAATGCTGCTTGCGCTCATGATGGTTCTATCCATCCTTCCCACGGCAGTCTTTGCAACGGAACAAGCCACAGTAGCTGCGCCGCTGGATAGTATTGTTCCCTATGGTGCGAATGACCAGACCACAGGAACGGCAACCATCAGTGTGCAGAACCCTGTGACCTTTACCGGCTACTCTGCTTTCGAGAATGTGCCCTACTACTTGGTCACCGTTCCCGCAGGCACGACCTATGTAAAGGCCACCTACAAAGACGCTGCCATACTGACCAATGCCACGAGCGGTGAAGCATCCGGCTACTACGCCGATGTGCCGCAGTGGACTGGCGGCGGTGTAGAAATGGCCTATACGGAGAGCGGTGGGGATATCACAATTACAATTCCCTTGAACTACTCCCGTACCGCCGAGGATGGGACTACGGTCCAAAAGAGCTTTGTGCTGGGTGCAGATGGTAGCGGAACTGCCTATGCGCCGGAGTATGACGGCAGCGCCAGCTATGCGCCTGTCCATTTCCTCGCCTTCACCTATGAAGGCAAGTCGGCACCTACGGTCGCTCCCGGTGCAATTGCCACAGCTAATGTAACACTCGGTAATGCCTGGACGCTGGATGTGGCTGAAATGTTTACGGATGCCGATGGCGATGCGCTGACCTATACGGCAACCGTCAACGGCGCTACGCAAACGCTGAACGGCTCTACCTTGAGCTATACCCCTACTGCGGCTGGTGAGTATACGATCGTGCTTACCGCTACCGACGACAGCGGCACGGCCACCCACACCATTGTTCTGACCGCTGCGGAGGGCACACAGGTCCCGCGGCTGAAGAGCGGCGTCCCGGTCACCGCAAGTGCAACCGTTTCGGTAGGATACGCCTATAACCTGTCCGATCTGCAGGCTGGCAACATCTTCGAGAATCCGGACGGTTCTTCCTTGAGCTACACCGACTACTATTATTATAGAACAGCCGGGACTGGCGAAAGGAAGGGGCCTTACTACTTCTCCACGGCTCTGTTCGGTGCTACCACGATCCAAATCGCGGAGAACACCGCCGATACATATGTCTATGAGTTCCATGCCATGAACTCTGCCGGTCTGTCCACGGACACCTGGACGCTGACACTGACCGTAAGTGACTCGATCGAGCAGCACTATACTTTCCATGTTGGTCAGGATATGAACTATTCCACCAATGGCAGCAAGTATCCGCTGATCAAGCTCTACAAGACGGCTGGTCTTGACGATAAGGGCGCTGACTACCTGGCTTCCTATGAAGTTGATGGCAAGACCCAGTACATCTATGAGGACCATGACCAGTCCATCGCCGTGGTTAACGGCAAATACATGATCACTGTCGAGGGGCAGGATTATGAGCTGAAAGGTTACAGCCCTCTGACCTTTAAGGCCAGTGATTTTACCACGGCTGACCCCAATTCCACCGGCACGCTGGCAGATAACTACAACAATTTCTATGCCAGCCTGGCCGCCGGCAGATATTCCTTCCGCGCCTATGGCTACAAAGCTTCGGAAACCAGCGCAAATGTTTACCTGGGCGGCCACAGCTTGACCCTGCCCACTGAGGCCAATGTGGACGGCGGCACCGGCGGCGGCACGGATATTTATCTGCGCCTGCACTCCATCTATACCACGAGCAAAAAGAACAGCAGCGACTATTTTACTGCTGATGACTATACGGCTCGTGTGGTCATGCCCATCATGGGTGGTGATGTGCAGCACGGAACGCCCTATACTCCCACCGGCAGTAACTACACCTACTATCCCTTCATGATGTACGCTGCCGGCAACGCGGCTCTTTGGAACGCCTATGTGGATCCTATCAATGAGGCCGCTAACAGCTTCATCTTCACGCAGTCTATCAATAATACGACTGCTGCGGGGTACTCGGTAGTTACCAAGAATCTGTCGCTCTCCCAGGCGATAACGATGACGGTGACAGTCCCCATTTATGCGGACTTCCATCTATATTTCCAGTTCAACAACTTTAATACGCAAGAGATCACCCCGGCGACCGGGAACGTGATCGCTGGCAAAGATGCTGGAACTGTCGGCACAAGAGAATTGACCTACAAAATCAGCAAGAGCAACTCCAACTACACCTGGCGTTTGGAGGACAATCGCTCTGGTGTAACGAACTATGTCACCAAGGCCGGTTGGCTCAAGAGCAATTCTGCCAACTTCTCCAAGACCTTCACTTTCAACAGTGGAGATTGCACGGATCAGTACTATCACGGGTTTGGCAACCTTGGCACCATTACCAAGACCCGTGACGAGGCGGAGATCCAGGCGTATTTGGATCCCACCGGCTATAAGTACACGGAAAAGGATTCTGAGCGTGTCCGCGCCTACCGTCTGTGGCAGATCATTGACAGCGATGCCATGAACATCATGATCGAGCCCGAGTTCAAGGCCCAGGTGCTGAGCAAGAAGGGTTCTGTCGAGGCGGCATCCGGCGGCAACGCCAAGGGCAATTGGCTGGATGTCAAGCCCGATGGCACAACTATCGTTGCCGTGAAGTATAAGGCACTGGATGTCTACACGACCGCTGACGAGCACGGCACCCACGGCGGCCTCTACCCGGCCACCAATCCCGCGCGCACCAGTGTGTTCGTGCTTACCAATGATGCGACCGAAAACGGCAATGCAAAAGCCAATATCGCCTATAATTCCAACGGCTTGAGTTCTTCTCGCCCGACGGCGTGGGATTATAACTACGACAACTGGTTCTATCTGAGTAACGACACCGCTCCCACTCTGGACTTCTCGGTGTCCAGCAGCGGCACAACGACGGTTCAGTACGCCATTGTCACCACGGACGAGGACACTATGGTGAGCAATCTTTCCGGCTGGACCACCTTGACGGCGGATTCCAGCGGCAAGTATCACGCAAGTCTCCTGGGCTTCCGCGAAGCTGGGCTGGCTGGCGGTACTGTGATCATCAAGATGCATGATAGCACCGGCACCTCCTACAGTCTGGCTCGTGTGGCCGAAGTGACCGCCACGGTCACCAACGCCTCCAATCCCCAGGAGACGGAGATCATGCCCGGCGATAAGGTGTCTCTCACCTTCGAGGGCAGCTACCGTGGCATCTACAAGTACAGCGGTATCTTCAACCCCACTACCTACAACCTGTTCTACTCCTGCGGCGATACGGCCTATAAGACCAATGTCGCCCAGTATCAGCAGATGGATCAGGCCAAGCTGGAGCTGACAATCCCGACGAATGTGGACTTTGGCTCCGGCAGCACCGCCAATGTTCAGCTCACCAACGGTTATACCTACGGCTCCATGTACTCGGCGGCGAACCCGTTTGCCACCCTGTATAACATGTCGAATACTGGCGTGGGCACGAACTTCAATGCGGTCACGGTGAACTTCTGCTTGAACCGTTTCCCCAATGTGAATGTGGAGGTCACTCCGCGCTATAACTTCAAGCTGAAGCTGAATATTACCAATCCCACCACCGCCACGCCCACTGTGACGCTGACGGATGCCGCAGGCAATGTCCATACCGCCAACAGCAACGGCGAGTATGAGAACCTGCCCTACGGCACTTACACCTATGCGGTGCTCTGCGCCGGCTGCGACTATGTCTACGGCAGCTTCTACCTGGGCAGCGCAGACAAGGCTAATGTGTCCGGCGGTGTGCTGACCAAGACCATTCCGCTGACGGCCTCTGCTGCCGGCGCATGGGACGGCACCACCAAGACGCAGCCCACTCTGACCGACGGTGTGTATCAGATTGGTACCGCAGCGGAGCTGGCTTGGTTTGCGGCGCAAGTCAACGGCGGGAGCTATGCCATCAGCGGTGCGCTGACGGGTGATATTGACCTGGCCGGCTACAACTGGACGCCCATCGGCGGCACTACCGCCAGCACAGCCTTCAAGGGCAGCTTTAACGGTAATAATCATACCGTGAAGAACATGGGCATCTACTATAGTGCCACCACTACCTCGGCTCCGTATAAGGGACTGTTCGGCTATGTGAACGGCACCAGCAGCAGCTACGCCACCATTCAGAATCTGAAGGTGACCGGCAAGATGTACCTGACCTCCACAGGCAGCGTTGCCAACGCCTATTGCGGCGGCGTGGTGGCCTACGCCAACTATACCAACATCTCCGGCGTTGTCTCCGATGTTGACATCACCGTTACCCGTGTGAATGGCAACTGGAGCAGCGTGGGCGGCGTTGCAGGCCGTCTGGTGAATTCCAACGCCACCAACTGCGGCAACGAAGGCACCATCCATGCCTATCAGTATGTGGGCGGCATCACCGGCTACGCTACCGGTACCATTACCGGCTGCTACAACGGCGGAGCGATCACCGGCAACGGCTATGTGGCCGGCATCGTGGGTCAGACCACCAAGGGCGTCACCGCTTGCTACAACACCGGCAGCATCACCGGTGCCGGCAATTATGTGGCGGGTATCGTGGCCTTTGCCTCCGGCGCGTCCGCTTCTGTCAAGAACTGCTACAACCGGGCCTATGTGGAGAGCACCGGCAGCAATGTGGGCGCTGTGGTCGGCATGACCAACAACGCCTCCGCAGCGATGTCCAACCTGTATTATCTGGACTTCACCTGCAGTCAGGGCATTGGCAGTGCCAAGAGCACCTCTCAGACGGCCACTGCTAAGACCAAAACGGAAATGGCAAAGAGTAGTTTTGTCAAGACAATAAATACTGGCTTGACTACTGACGCATTTGTTTCCAGTCGATATAGTCCTGCCCTAAGTTGGCAGACGAATCTGAAGGGGTTGAAAACGCCAAAGGTTGGCAATGTCGATATGGATCCTTTCGGATATGTGGACAGCAAAGATGTAGAACTGCTACGGAAATATTTGGCGAACACAATTACACTGAACGATGACCAACTGGCGCAGGCAAATGTGAATGGCGACACTGTAGTAAATCAGGCGGATCTTGATCTCTTGGAGCAGTATGTTGCAGGCACAATTACCGTATTTCCTGTTGGCTGATGAGAGGTTAATCTATGAAAAGAATACTGGCATTATTTATGGCAGTGGTTCTTGTAATAGGGCTTCTCCCCTCCGCCGCTTTTGCGGCGGAGGGCGACAGCCCTATTGTTGTATCCACAGCCGACAAGACAAATGTGAAACCTGGAGAAAAACTCACTATAACATATACACTTGCGCATGATTTGGATTACATGACAGCGCTTGATATTGTTCTAAGGTATGATGCTACTCTCTTTCAATTCGTAAGTACGGATATAGATGGTAGCGTTTGGTTTGATAACCCCACTCAAAATGGCGCATATGGAGCCGACAGTCAAGCCCTTGTTAGAATAAGACAGTACAATGATGACAATGAAGAAACTATTGTTGCGGGTAAAATCTGTTCCGTTACCTTTGCTGCTTTAGATAATATTAGTGGTGCCCAAACGGCATTTTTTTTCAACGGTACGACAGGAATATCGCGTTCAAGCATTGAGGTGGATGAAGAAACACTTTATGTCAAAGATGGTGCGTTTAACCATGGCGAGAGCGACCCGATTAAGGTGACTATTACACCTGATGGGGCTGGCCCTATCCCCACAGCTACCGGCTATACTGTTTCCATGGGTGCTGACCAGCAGGTTGCTGCAAGCCAGAAGGTTCGCATTCCTGTGACTGTCGCCTCCTCTGAAAAGGGCATCACCGGCTTCAACGCCTATGACATGACCTTTACCTACGACCCGGCGGCCCTGACCCTGAACACCACCTCCAATGCTGCCGCCAATCTGACGGTGGAGGACAATAACGGCACCGTTCGGGTCCGCCGCTATGGCGCTACTCAGGCTTTGGGCGAGGCTCTGGCTCTGGAATTCACCGCCAACAAGGCCACCTCCAGCACCGTGACGCTGACCGCTGCCAAGTTTGACCTGGATGCCAACTCCATCAACTTTGACGCGCCGGACGCCAACATTTCCGATGCCGACACCGTGGTCAACGCCAATAACTTCACCGTGACCCTGCCGGATGAGTTTACCTCCGACGCGGAGACCCGCCTGGTCCCCGGCGGCGGCAGCTTCACCTTCAAGCCCGTGGACAGCCACTATACCTACACCTTCACCGTGAAGATGGGCGACACCGCCAAAGAGGGCCTAACCTTCGGCGCAGATGATACCTACACCATCGCGAATATCTCCGGCAATGTGGAGGTCACCTGCACCGGCAAGACCCCCAAGCAGTACGATGTGAAATACAAGATTGACGAAGATGTGGAGCAGGATGTGACCAAGGGCCCGGAGACAGTCACCTATCTGAATGACTACTCCTTCGTCGTCACCCCGAGGGCCGGCTACTCCTACCGTGTAGTTTACAGTGTAGACAACGGGGATCCCTTTGTCCATACAGTCATAGCGGTCCCCACTGCCAATGACGATGGCACCCTCACCTACACGATCCCTGGAAAAGAAATCGTTGGAGGTGTGGAAATATGGATCGGCGCCAACACAGAATCTGGTATTCCGGTCGTGTTCACCGGCAACGGCGTTGAGGACGCAGCCTCCGGGAATGCAAGCTCTATGGGCAAGAATATGCCCTACTACTTCACGCTGAACCAGCGCGAGAGCTGCGACTACACCGTCACGGCTTACTATCAGCCCCTCGCCACTCCCACAGCTTCTAAGAGGTCCGCCACCGTGCGCAGCCTTGGCAATGGGAAATATGTGGTCGAGGCCGTGAATTATAACGACTATCTGTATGGATACGCCCACAGCTGGAACCTGGTCGTGAAGGTGGAAAAGGTCTCCCACAGCGCGGAGGAAGTGACCGTGTCCAAATATCTGGAGCTGAACGACAAGACCATGATGCTGGTCACGGTCAAGGGCACCCCCGAGGGCGGCAGTGCCTTCACCTATGACGGCAACACCATGTATAAGGTCGAGGGCTACGGCACGGACCGGTATGCATGGCTGGTGATCGTGGACAAGGGTCAAACTCTGACCCAGGAGAAGGCCGCCGCCAAGGTCGCCATCTCTGCCGCAGACAGTGTGGTCACCATCACCCCGAGCTTCGATGTGAACATGACCGGGAAGGTGGATGTCAACGATGCGCAGCTGGTCTACGATATGTATAACGGCACATACAGTGACTTCACCAAGGTTTCCGTGGAGAAGTTCCTGCGGGCCGATGTAAACGCCACTAAGGTGGTGGATCACACCGACGCCGTGGCCATCGTGAATCAGTTTAAGTAAGACCCTGCCAGCCTCCCCTCCCCCGGCGGGAGGGGAGGCTATCCCCCTTTGGGGGCTTCGCACCGGCCAGGCCGGGCAAAAAACGGCCCAACCGGGCGGAGAGAGAAGGAGAACAGCATGAGAAAACGCATTTTTACACTATTGGCAGCCCTGTGTCTGCTGCTGTGTCTGCTGCCCACCGCAGCCTTTGCCTCGCAGACAGGCAGCAAAACAGACGAGAGCCGCAGCTACAATTTTGACCTGTCCGCAGGCGGTGCATCTGAGGTGCGGGCCACCACTGGCGAGACCATCACCGTGACCCTGGTGCTCAAGCGCACCGACGCCCAGGAAAGCGCCGATATGTACGGTATGCAGACCGAGATTGAGTACGACGACACCTTCCTCCAGCTGGTGGACGGCAGCGTCATGACCGCCCCCGGCATCCGCTGGAGCGATTTAGGCCGCCGCACCGGCGGGCGGGCCTTCTATCTGAACTTCGTGTCCTTTAAGGGCGGCGAGGCTTGGGAGCCGGAGGTGGTAGTCGGCAGCTTTCAGATGAAGGTCATCGGCACGAAGGGTGTGTCGCAGCTTATCCCCACCAACACCCTGGTTTCCACCCAGGACGGCATGGCCGGATACACCGTGAAGGATAATAGCGTGTCCGTCATCGTCACTACGGACTGCACCGTTACCTTTGAAAGCAACGGCGGCACGGAGGTCCCCTCCCAGACCGTCCAGTACGGTGAAAAGGTGAAAAAGCCCGAGGACCCCATCCGGGAGGGCTACCACCTGGAGGGGTGGTACAGAGATCTGGACCGCACCCAAAAGTGGGACTTCCACAAGGACACCGTTAAGGGCAACATGACCCTCTACGCCAACTGGGCCGAGGGTGCCGCCGCAGGAAGCGTCACCTGGTGGATCATCGGTGGCGTGGGCCTGCTGGCCCTGCTGCTGATTCTGCTGGCTCTGCTGGGCAAGAAGAAGGTTCGCTTTGAGACCAGCGGCGGCACAGAGCTGGAGACCGTTTCCGTGAAGCGGGGCGGTGTCATTGGCGAAGTCATGACGCCCACGAAGCCCGGTGCCGTGTTCGGCGGCTGGTATGCAGATCAGGCGCTCACCAAGCCCTGGGATACACAGAAAGACCCGGTGCGCAGCAACATGACGCTCTACGCGCGCTGGATGTAACCTACGCATAAATGAGGTAAACAAATATGAGAAAACGCATACTATCTCTGCTGCTGGCACTGACTTTGGCTCTGTCGGCAGGCGTATTCGGCGTCATACCGGCGCTGGCTGCGGATTCCTGCGTTTCCGTGAAGGCGGATGCCGTCACCACCGGTGAGGTTGTGGCCGGCAGCCTGCTGGAGATCAAGCTGACAGATGTCTTTGAAGATACGGACGGCCATACGCTGACCTACACGCTGACCAACGCAGCGCAGTTCAGCGTCCAAACCAAGGTCAAGGACGGCTCACTCTATGTATCAGAGAAAGACCCCGGCACCTATACGCCGAAGGTCAAGGCGACCTGCTCGGACGGCAAAGAGCTTACAGCGACCTTTACCATCACGGTCACGGAAGCTCCCCACGGATTGGACGCACAGTATAACTACGATGAGACCCCCGCCAAGGAAGTCACGGTGTATGTGACCATCTCCAACGACGGCGTGCCCATCCGAGGCCGCGACGGCACGGTGCTGTGCCACAAGGCCATCACCGTCCCCTACTTTGACTTGGGCCGGTACAACTTGGACGAATACTACCGCTATCACACGGAAAACGGAGAAGGCAAATACATCGACGAGAACATCGTGGAGCGGCCCACCGGCCTGCACCTGTATCTCTATCTGCTGGAGCGCTACTTCATCGGCCTGCCGGAGGAGCAATGCTGCAAGGGTGCCTATCCTCGTGACGCGCTGGCGAGCTTTAAGCTGGGTGAAGATGTTTGTTACATGGATGAAACACCGGCCTATACGGCAGACAGCTTTGCCGCTCTGACTATCACCGGCTCGCCCCCCAGCCTGTATATGGCCAACTTCTGGGGTCATGATGAGAACCTGATGTACTACCGCAACCACTGCTTTCCCTACATGAGTCCCGGCTGGGGCTCCACCTCCGACTACATCGTGCTGTCGGACGGCGATACGTGGGATGTGGCCATGTTCACCAACTGGAGCTTCTGGTCCAGCGGCGGCGCGTTTACCTGCTTTGACAAGGACGCGTACAATGCCCGCCCCGGCATGGAGATGACGATCTCCTCTCAGGCTTACGGCACGACCTTTGAGGGCAGCGACTTCTATCCCTTCTCGAACCTGGATGTGTTCCTGTATAACGACAAGTGGGAGCAAATCGAGCAGTACAAGGAAGCGGCTGACGGAAAGAGCACCTTCTCCTTCACCGCCCCCACAGAGGAGGGCACCTACTACCTCGTGGGCATGGACCCCAACCGGACGATCCCCAAGGACGACAGCGGCGGCACGAACTATGCCAAGATCGCACCGGCCACAGCCATCCTGAACGTGGCGGCGGACGCCGAGTTGGAGCGCCCCTTCCAGGACGCTGCCGTGAATGGTGAAAAGCTGGCAGCAAAGAATACCAGCTACGAGGGCATCACCACGCTGACCAGCGCGGACGGCCAGACGACCTATATGGAAGTGCCCAAGTACCATGTGACCGTGCCCGAAGGCGCGGAAACGGTGACCGTGACCTACAACAAGGACGTGGACATCCGTCACGACGGCACCACGGTCTACGCCTATGAGGTGGAGTTCGCGGCGACTGCCGTGAACCGTGCGGCGGCGCAGGCAAGCGGATATACCCTCACGCCCATCACGCTGGAGAACAGCTATACCCTCAATGCGGACGGCACGCAGACCGTGATCATGCCGGTGACAGGGTATGTCCGCAACGCGGACGGCAGCGGCAAGGCGATCACGCTGAGTGCCCCCGCTGACAAGAACTCCGCGCCCGTCGCGCTGTTCACCTTTGAGTATGCAAAGGCAGACACGAAGCCGGATGTGACATATGGGGATGTGAACGGAGATGGCATCATAAATTCCACGGATGCAGCAATCGTCTATCGCTCGGTTAATGGAAGATACACACTGACAGATTCTCAGAAGTTGTCGGCAGATGTTAACGGCGATGGTGCTGTAAACTCCACAGATGCTGCGTTGATCTATCGTTATACAAACGGGAAAATGAGTAAATTCCCCGCAGAATCCTAAATACCATAAGGAGGTTAAACACAAAATGAAAAGAACTCTTTCCATTCTGTTGACAATCGCCATGATTATCAGCCTTATCCCTGCTGTATTTGCTGCTGATGTTCCGACGATGTCAACAACAGTTGATAAGACAGAGGTTCAGCCGGGTGATACGATTACGCTTACACTGTCGATCGACAAGACCATTACGAACCTGAATAACTGGGAGTGGGCAATTTATTTTGACAAGACTGCTTATGTCAAAACCAGCGGCGAGCTTGAACCCGGATGCACGACGTCCATAGGCTCTACTGCTGGAATGGTGGGAGATAATGTTGATATCCTCGGCAAAAATGCTGTCCGGGTATCCGCATTAAGCCCTTCCGGTGACCCCGTCACCCTTAACGCTGGCAAGATCGCCACTGTTACCTTTACGGCAACGGAGAACATCACGGCAGAAAACGCTCGCATTGAGGTCAAAACCGAAGCGCTGCCTGACTATGATACGCTTAAAGACAACGATGTCAAATTAACCGGCAACATCATTGATGTCACAGTGAAGTCCAGTGAAGCCAAGGGCTACACCGTGTCCATGGGTGCGGACAAGCAGGTAGCCTCCGGCCAAATCGTGGAGATCCCTGTGG
>ULVI01037673.1_pt1 | contig 13931 bp, 4 predicted proteins | sample 1959331 | NCBI WGS metagenome assembly ULVI01 (sample SAMEA4835782, study PRJEB28245) | human gut metagenome | biome: gut microbiome; material: fecal sample | place: Denmark | collected 2008 | reverse complement strand
GTGTAGCCGTCCTCGGTGCAGGTGGCGGGCTTGGCGTTCTTCAGCTCGGGGTTGTGGCCCACCAGCTCCAGAGCGGCCAGCAGGGTACCATAGTTGTACACCAGCTCCTTCTGGGCGTCGGTAAGGGCGTTGTACTCAGCCAGCAGCTGACGCAGGTAAGCCTCGTCCTCCTTGGTCAGGTTCTCGATGGGCTTGAGGGCCTCGATCTTCTTGATGAGCTCCAGCACCGCCATTTCATCGGCGTTGTTGGGGTCGGCATCAATATACAGATACCCGATGGCAGCGGGGCCGGTCTGGCCGGACAGGCTGTAAGCCGTGACACGGTAGGCATAGGTCATGCCGAAGTGCAGGGCGGTGGTATCGGTATAGGTGCAGGCGGTGAGATTCTCCGCCAGGGTCTCGAAGCCATCGAACAGCCAGGTATCCTGGGTGTCGTCCTGGATGTGGACCGCAACGCTGCGCTCCACCTTATAGACGATATCCTCGGCATTGGACTGCTTGGCGGCGGTCCAGGTCAGCAGGGCGTTGCGGACGCCGGTCTCCGTCACGGTGAGATCCGTGGGCGTGAAGTAGCTGGCATCCATGACGTTGACGCTGCCGTTCTCGGTGTTGAAGTACTTGTCCCAGACATAGGCGGTGTAGCCCACAGCGCCCTGGGGATAGTACAGGTTCAGGCCCCAGTCGTTGTACACGAAGCCGCTGGTGGTGGTGGTGCCCCACAGGCCCACGAAGTTGGCGTACAGGGCCACGTTGGCATAAGCGCCGGTCAGGGACACGGTGGTCTCCAGCAGAGGAGCGGTCATGCCGTTGAAGTAGTAATCCTTCAGGTTGGTGCAGGCGAAGAATCCCTTGGGGCCGATACGCTCCAGGGTGGTGGGGAGGCTGACGCTCTTGAGGTGCTCGTTGCCGGCGAAGGCGCTGCCGCCCACGCGGACGGTGCCCTCGGGGATGCGGTAGCTCTCCGCCGTGCGGCCCTCGGGATAGCAGCGCAGGTTCGTGCCGTTCTTATCGAACAGGACGCCGTCCACGCTCTTGAAGTACAGGGAGCCGTCGGCCACGAAGATGTTCTGCAGGTTCACGCAGTCGGTGAAGGCATTGACGGTATTGCTGACGCCGCAATCCTGGATGGAGGCGGGCAGAGTCAGCTCCGTCAGAGCCTCGCAGCCCACAAAGCCGCGGCTGGGCACAGCCGTCAGGGACTTGGACAGGGTGACATTCTTCAGGGCGTCGTTGTAGGCCAGCGCGCTGCCGCCCATCTCGGTGACGGTGTCGGGAATGACAATGGTCTCCAGACCGGTCTTGGAGATGGCGCTGGCGCCGATGCTGGTCAGGCCATAGGGCAGACGCAGGCTGGTCAGATCGGGACAATTGTAGAAGGCGAAGGCACCGACGGTCAGCCCATTGGCGGAATCCTCGAAGTAGATCTCCTCAATCCTGGAGCTGGAGAAGGCATAGGTGCCCACCTTGGTGACGCTGGCAGGAACGACGACCTTCTTGAGGCTGGTGTTGTTCTGGAACATCTTATCGGGGATCTCCGTCATGGTGGAGGGCAGGGTGAACTCGGTGGTCTCGTTGCCCTGGGGCCAGATGTAGATCTCGCCGGTGTCCTTGAGCATCACGATGCCGTTGGAGGACACATAAGCGGCATTGCCGTCGGCCACGTTGATCTTCTTCAGGCCGCTGGCCAGATAGAAGGCATCCTTGGCCAGGCTGGTGACGGAGGCGGGGATGCTGACCTCGGTGATATAGGCGGTCTTGTTGTAGTTCAGGTAAGCAAAGGCCTTGCTATCGATGGATTGCAGGGTGTCGGGGAAGGCCAGCGTCCGGGCCTCATAGGGCTGATAGAAGGCGCTGTTGCCGATGGACTCCAGTTGGGTGCCGGAGAAGTCCAGATTCTGGAGCTTCCGGGCATAGTAGAAGGCCTGCTTGCCGATGGTCTTCAGCTGAGAGGGCCAGTTGATGGTCTCCAGCACCATGCAGTTATAGAAGGCGCGCTCACCGATGGAGGTGACGTTGTCGCTGAGCTTCACGGTCTTGACGGCCTTGGCGTTGTAGAACGCGCGCTCGGGGATGACGGTGAGGCTGCCGCAGTCGATGGAAGCAGCGGCGTTGCAGTCATAGAACGCGGAGCCGCCCAGGGAGGTGACGGACTGGGGAATGGTGATGGCCTTCAGAGCCTTCCAGCCGTAGAAGGCGTTGGCGCCGATGGAGGTCAGGCCCTCCTTCAGGGACAGGGCGGTGGCCTTGGCGCAGCCGCGGAAGGCGTAATCGCCCACGGTCTCCACGGTGGCGGGCAGGTCCACAGCCGTCAGCGCGGAGCAGTTGCTGAACGCATAGGCAGGTACGGAGGTAAGGCTCTGGCCGAGGGTCACGGTCTTGAGCGCGGAGCAGCCGTCGAAGGCGTGCTCACCCAAGGTGGTGAAGCCATCGGGCAGAGTAATGGACGTCAGCTTGGTGCAGCCCTGGAAGGCGGCGGTGCCGATCTTCTTGAGGCTGGCAGGCAGCGTGACGGACGTGATGGTGGTTTTCTTATAGAACAGGTAGTCGCTGATGGCCTCCACGCCGTCGGGGACGGTGTAGGAGGTGCCGGTGAAGTTCTCGGGCAGGCTCACCAGAACCTTGCCGCCGCCGGCCAGCAGGGTGCCGTCCTCGGTCCGGACGATGCTGGCGCCGTCCTCGATGACATAGCCCTCAAAGGCGGGGCAGCTGACAAACGGGGTCAGACCGAAGGACAGGGTCTCGGCCTTGTAGGAGGCGGGGAAGGTCAGGGTCTTGAGGTTGGTGCAGCCCTGGAAGGCCCTCTCGCCGATGAAGGTGACGTTGTCGGGAACAATGAAGTTCACCAGCGCGGTGCAGCCCTGGAACATCTGCTTGCCGATGGTGGTCAGCTTGGGGGCCACAAAGGTGGTCAGGTTCAGGCTGTTGTAGAACGCGGAATCCAGGCCCTGGGGATCGCCCAGCACGGTGATGGTGGTCACATTGCTGCGGGCAAAGGCGTTGGTGCCGACGAAGGTCAGGCTCTCGGGGATGGTCATCTCCTCCAGACCGGCGCAGCCGGCAAAGCAGCTGGTGCCAACGGAGGTGACGTTGCTCAGGTCGGGCAGCGCCTTCAGGCTCTCGCAGGTGAAGAACGCCGTCTTGGGCAGCTCGGTCAGGTTCTTGGACAGCTTCACGGAGGTTACAGCCGTGCAGTTGGCGAACTGGTCGCCGTTTGCGTCCATAGAGGTGACGGTGTCGGGAATGGTGATGCTGGTCAGGGCAAAGCCGTTGTAGAACAGGCCGGCGCTGAGGCTGGTGACGCCGTCGGGGATCACCAGGTCGCCCTCCAGGGCCTCGCAGAAGTAGAACGCCTTGACGCCGATGGAGGTCAGGCCCTTGGGCAGGACGCCGTCGTCGGTGTGGCCCAGGGTCTTCAGGTTCTCGCAGTAGTAGAACGCGCCCTCGTTGATGACCTTCAGCGTCTCAGGCAGGCTGACGCTCTGCAGGTTGCCGCAGTCATAGAACGCACGGTAGTCGATCTGCTCCAGGCTGTCGGGGCAAATGACGTTGAGAATGTAGTCGTTGTTCTTGAAGGCGTTCTCCCCGATGACGCGGACGCCGTCGGGAATGGTGACGGTGCTCTCGGAGCCGCTGTAGCTGACCAGGGTGTCGCCCACGATGTTGAAGGTACCGGCGCCGCTGGCCTCGTTGACGGTGACGGCCAGATCATAGGTGGCGGTGCCGTTCTTGGCCTTGGCGGTGACGGTGGCGGTACCGGCCTTGTGGGCGGTAAGCTTGGCGTACTGGGTCAGCTGGTCGCCCTCGCCGTTGGGCTCAACGGTGACCACGGACTCGTCGGAGGAGGTCCACTCCAGGGTCAGGTCGGTGGCATAGAAGGGCGAATAGCCATACAGCCGGACATTGGTATAGGTGGTGTCAGGCAGCATGGTCACGGAGGAGGTGTTCAGCAGGAATTCGCTCATGGGAACATCCGCGCCCACCTCGTCGGTGACGGTGATCTGGCACTGGGCCTTCACGTCGGTCCAGACGGAGGACTTGACGGTGATGGTGGCGGTGCCGGGAGCCTTGGCGGCCACGATGCCGCCCCGGACCTCGGCCACGCTGGAATCGGAGGAGCTCCACACCAGATTCTGGTCGGTGGCGTCGTCGGGAGTCACAGTGGCGTTCAGCTGGACATAGCCCTTCTGGGGCAGGGTCACAGCGGTCTGGTCCAGGGTGATCTGGGTGACGGGATTGTCAGCCAGCTTTACGCGGTAAGCGCACTGGTTCAGCGCATAGTCATAGGCCACCACATAGAAGGTACCATTCAGGAGCTTCTGATAGAAGTCCGTGACGTCGAAGGTGTAGGTATACTCCTCGTAGGCCCGGGGAGAGGTACCGTCGGCCTTCAGGGCAGGGATGATGCCGTCGTAGTAGTTGGAGCCAAGGCTCATTTCCTTCTTGCCGTTGTTGACGTTGGTCTTCCATTCGGTGGAGTACAGCGTGGCGCCGGCCAGGCAGAAGTTATCGGCCAGGGTCACGTCCAGGTACTTCCGGCCGTCAGCGCCGGTGCGGAAGGCCAGGCCCTCCCGGTCCACGATGTAGGGCATTTCACCGTCGGAGGTGAAATTGAAGGTATAGGTATCCTTCAGGTTATCCTGCACGTCGAAGCCGTCAATATAGGTCTTGGCGGTGTAGGTCATGCGGGTGTTGTTGGGGATCACGCCGCTGGAGTTCAGCGCGGGGAAGATCTCGCCCACATAGGCGGGACGCACCTGCTGGCTACTGGAGTTATACATGGCCTTGCGGGTGTTGATGCCGTCGCTGTCCAGATACACCTCGCCGGTGTCGCTGTCCGCGATGGTGACATCCGTGGTCTTGGCCGCGCGCAGCAGGCCGGCCTGCAGGTAGTACAGGTTGCTGATGCCGTTGCCGCCGCCCAGGTCCACGCAGATCTTATCGGCGGAGGTGGAGGGGGTGTCGTAGCCCTCGGGCACCACGAAGGGATACATGCCCAGGCGCATGACGTACATCATGGCGTAGACGCCGGACACGTTGGTGGCGTACATCTTCACGTCCTCGCCGTTATAGATATCGGCGTCCTCGAAGATGGGGGCCTTGGTCCAGTCGCCGTAGAAGCCCAGGAAGGGCACGGACAGCGCGGGATCATCGTTGTTGGTCAGCTCCACGAAGCCTTCCACATAGATGCCGTTGGGGAACTTGGCCAGGTACTCCCGGTCCGCATCGGACAGGCGGACGGTGACGGTGACCGTGGTCTCGCCCTTGGCGGGCACGGTGACGGTGGTGCCGCTGAGGGAGCCGCCGGAGACCTTGATGGCGCTGGTGTCGGCGGAGAGGGCATAGCCCTTCTGGGCGATGTACAGGCCGTCGGTGGTAGTGCTCTCGGTCTGGACGGTGGTATTGACGTCATAGGACAGGGCGGAGCCGGTGAGGTTCTTCACCACGAAGCTCAGCTTGTACACGCCCAGCTGGTCGGCGTCGTCGCCCAGCTCGATCTTGGTCTTTTCCTGACCCCGGACATACAGGTAGGCAGGCGTGGTGGTGGCCGCGGCCAGGTTCACCATGCCGGAGCCCTGCTTGCGGGGAGAGTATGCCACGCCTTCCTCATCGTACAGAACGTTGGCGGTGCTCATCAGCAGGCGGTTCACCAGAATCTGCTTGTCGGTGTCGGAGGCGCCGGGCATCAGGGTATTCACATACTCCAGAGCGGCGGCGGCCACACCGGCCAGATACGGAGAGGCCATGGAGGTGCCGCTCATGTAGCCGTACTGGGCGAAGGGCAGAGAGGAATAGATGTTGCCGCCGGGGGCGGTGATCTCAGGCTTGAGAGACAGGGAGGGCAGAGGGCCCCAGGAGGAGAAGTCGCTCATGGCCACATAGCCCTTCTCGGTGGAGGACACGGTGAGCTTCTTCTCGGTCTCATCGGCCATCATCTGGCCGTTGGACAGGCTGATGCACACGGTGGGGATCTTGTAGTTTTCCACCGACATGTTCAGCAGGTAGCCGTCGCGGTTGTTGTAGATGACGCAGCCGGCGGCACCGGCAGCGGCGGCGTTGAGCTGCTTCTGCTCGAAGGACAGGCCGCCGCGCATGACCACGGCGATCTTGCCGGTGACGTCCAGGCCCTGGTAATCGGCCACGTCGCCGTTGTTGGGCACCATGACGTACTCATAGGTCTTAGAGGTCTCGCTGCCCAGCAGCAGCTGGGTGAAGCTGTGACCGGACACATCATTATAAGGTACGCGGCCCTCGCCGATCAGGAACGCCGCAGTCTCGTTGGCGTTGACGGAGGCAACGGACAGCGCCGCGTCATAGGAGGACGAGGAGCTGATGATGCCGGTGTCGGGGTCGGACACGGAGGTGAAGTCGCCGTGGGCACCGCCCTGAGAGGAGGAGTAGGAGTTGCCGGCAGAGCAGTTGAGCAGAATGCCGGAGGCCTTCACCAGGTCATAACACTTGGTGGTCAGGTCGCCCTCGGCCTCGCGGCCAAAGCCGCCGTTGGAGCCCAGGGACATATTGATGACGTCCACGTCGATGAGCATCGCATCGTTCAGAGCCGCCAGGATGGTATCCGTGGAGGCACCGTTGGTGGAGTCGGAGAATACCTTGAAGATGGCCAGCTGGGCCTCGGGAGACTGACCGGCGAAGGTGACGCTGCCGTCGGCGTCCACGGTCTTGCCGGCGGCGATGCCGGCCACATGGGTGCCGTGGTCATTGCCATATTTCTCCACAGCGTCGGCAGAGGGGACAACGTCCGCGTCGGCGTCGGCATAGTCGAAGGCAAAGGGAACCTTGGCGCTCTTATACAGGTCGTCCTCGGTCAGCAGCTCCAGGGAGCTGGAGCTGTGCTTCTGGGCATACCACAGAGCGGCATAGCTGTATGCGGTGACCTTGGTCTTGCCGTCCTCGCCCTGGCTGATCTGATAGAGCAGCTTGGACAGGCCGGACTTCTGCAGCTTCTGCACGGCAGGAGCGTTGGCAAAGGCCTCGTGGTTCACATCCAGGCCGGTGTCCAGGATGCCGATGAGCGTCCCCTCGCCCTGGTACTGGGTGTTGTTGGAATAGGCGGCCACTTCCGCGGCGGTCAGCGCCTGGCCCAGAGTGGCGGAGCCCATGGAGTCGGTATAGTAGGTCTGGCACAGCACCACGTCCACTACGCCGTCAAGCTTCTTGATGTCGTTGATCCTGCCATAGGGCACCTGGGCGGCAAAGCCGCTGATGACGGAGGTATAGCTGAAGGTGAAGGAGCTGGGGATGCTCTGGCTCTCCATGGCGTTCATAACGGAGAGCTGGACATCGGCGATCTCCTCCAGCTGAGCCTTGGCGGCAGCCGTCTGCTGGAAGTCCAGCATGGACATGCCGGCATTGGTGCGGTTGCGGGCATCCAGCAGGCTGTCCGCATCCAGCTGCACAATGACACGGACCATTTCGTCATCTGCGGGGACATCGGACTTGGACACCTTGCTGGGGTCCATGTTCTCCTCGAAGATGGACAGACGGTCGCTGTCTGTGAGTTCATTGGTCACATCGGTGGCCGTCAGCCCGGTCTGGGCGTCGGCCGGCGTCAGTTCTGCCGCCATGGCGCTGACCGGCAGGACGCTGATGAGCATCATCAGCACCAATACCAGAGCAAGCAGCCGCTGCGGCATTCTCGTCTTTTTCATCGATCGACTTCCTTCCTGAATTTTTTCGTTCCACTCCCCTGCTGTGTTGAGGAATTTCCTGATTGCATAATTATACTTCCTTTCGCCCGCAAAAGCAAGGAATTTCTTCCAAAAACAAGGATTTTTTCAGGAAACGTTTCCGGTGTTTCCGCCGGGTGGACGGCCGGTTGGCGCTTTTTTCCGATGCTTCGGTATCACATCACCGCGATAAACGACCCATTGTTTTTTGTACTTATCTCATGAACAGTTTCCAGGCTCAGCGTCCGTGTTGTACAAATCCTCCAAAATGTCAGCCTCCCCTTTTCCGCCCCGCTGATTCCGTCCGCATTACACGCACATTTGTGTTTGTTCGTGCCGGGTGGACGGCAGCGGAAAAGCCTGGAAATATCTTCCATGAATATTCTGTATATCTTTTTGTATAATCCAGGTATTTACCCTTTATAGGGACATTTTTACCGAACGGTTCTGCGTTTTTCATGCAGAGGACGGGCAGAAAAAGGCCGCTGCTTTCAGCGAAGCAGCGGCCGGAAGGGGCGGCTTTATTTTACCAGCCGTCCGTCGGACCAGACGGCAGTGATGTTGTGACGATGGAGCATGTAGATGGCCCGCTCAAAGCGCTCCCGCACCGTCAGCTGGCGGACAGGCTCCGGGAAGTCGCCGTCATCCACCACGATGGCGTGAAGGAGCTTGCCCACAGCGAAGCCCTCGCCGCCGCCGAAGTACCGGTGGCCGGCGGTGGTGCCCAGGTAGTAGCCCTCCGGCACCGTCAGGAAATCCTCGGACCAGTCGGTTTCCATGCGCTTGACCTTGGAGGCCCGGATGCTCATGGTGATGACCTTGTACATAGGCAGCTGGGCGCCGCCGGCAATGTCGGAGCCCAGGGTCACCCAGATCCCCTGGCGCAGCATCTCCCGCACCGGGGAGACGCCGCTGCAGAGGTTGATGTTGGAGCCGGCGCAGTGGGCCACCACCACCCCGGCCCGGCGGATGGCGGCGCACTCCCGGGCGTCGGAGTAGACGCAGTGGGCCATGACGGTGTGGTCCTTCCAGAGGCCGAACTTGTCGTAGCTCTCCCAATACTGGGGGCAGTCCGGGTGCAGCTCACGGACCCAGGCGATCTCCCCCCGGTTTTCCGACAGGTGGGACTGAACGTACAGCCCCCGGTCCCGGGCGATACGGCCCAGGGCGGCCATCAGCTCATCGGTGCAGCTGGGGGTAAAGCGGGGGGGGATGATGGGCTTTATGTGGTCGAAGCGGCAGCCGTCCAGCCAGCGCAGCGTCTCGGATACGGACTGCTCCGTGGTCTCCTGCAAAATGCCGGGCAGGCCGTTGCGGTCCATGTTCACCTTTCCCACGAAGCCCGTGACGCCGGCCCGCTCCAGCTCCTCCATGAGGATCCAGGTGGCCTCGGTATGCAGGGAGGAGAACATGCACACCCGGGTGGTGCCGTTGGTGATCAGGTCCGTGGCCAGGCGGCGGTAGGTCCGCCGGGCAAAGTCCAGGTCGGCGAACCGGGCCTCGGTGCGGAAGGTGTAGGTATTCAGCCAATCCAGCAGGGGCAGGTCCATGCCCATGCCCAGCATGGGATACTGGGGGGCATGGAGGTGCATATCCGCAAAGGACTGCATGATGAGCCGGTCGCCGTAATCCGTCAGGGGCGCTGAGGCAAACGCCTCCGGCAGAGCGTCGTACACCCCCTGGACCGCGCCGTCCTCCAACACCAGATAACCGTGCTCCCGGATGTCCAGCTTCCCCAGCTGCGGGGCCTGGACGATGTTGCCGCGTAAAACCTGTGTCATGATGAGTCGCTCCTTTCGGAAAATAAAAACGGGCGCCCCGCCGGCTTTCCGGCGGAGCACCCATAGCAGGGCCGTGGGCGGCCCCGTAGAAACGCCCTGCGCCATGCCCGCAGGGCTATATGAGTTCCCTATGTGATACACAGATTATAGCACAGGGGGATGCGTTTGGCAAGGAGAAAAAGCGCGCTATGCATTGCCGTCCCTTCCATATGGGCTGACAAACTGAGGCCCCGCCAGATGGCGGGGCCTTGAGCTATGTGTCAGCTTCAGTTCATCTGCTTGCGGCGGGAGAGGTTCACGGTACCGTCGTTCATTTCGTGGACGGAGTCCAGGCTCTTGCCGGTGCCGATGGCCACGCAGCTGATGGCGTTCTCCGCCACCACGGTGTGAATCCCGGTGCGGGCGGTGATGAGCTTGTCAAAGCCGTCCACCAGGCTGCCGCCGCCGGTCATGACGATGCCGTTGTTGGCAATGTCGGCCACCAGCTCCGGGGGCGTGCGCTCCAGGACGCCGTGAATCGCCTCCAGAATGCGCTCCACCGGCTCCTCGAAGGCCTCCAGCATCTCGGTGGAGGTGACGGTAATGGTCTTGGGCAGGCCGGTCATCAGGCAGCGGCCCTTGATCTCGATGGTAGTCTCCTCGTCCTTGGGGAACACGCAGCCGATCTGCATCTTCATCTGCTCGGCGGTGCGTTCGCCGATGAGGATGTTGTGCTTGCGGCGCATGTACTTGACGATGGCTTCGTTGAACTGGTCGCCGGCTACCTTGATGGAGGCGCTCTCCACCACGCCCTTCAGGGAGATGACGGCGATATCGCTGGTGCCGCCGCCGATGTCCACCACCATGTGGCCCTCGGGCTTGGTGATGTCGATGCCTGCGCCGATGGCGGCGGCCACAGGCTCCTCGATCAGATACACATGACTGGCGCCGGACTGAAGGCCCGCATCCACCACGGCGCGCTCCTCTACCTCGGTGATGCCGGAGGGGACGCAGATGATGACGCGAGGCTTGAAGATGTGGTGGAAGCTGCCGCTGACCTTGCGGATAAACTCCTTGAGCATCCGCTCCGTCATGTCGTAGTCGGAGATGACGCCCTCACGCAGGGGACGGATGGCCACGATGTTGCCGGGGGTACGGCCCAGCATGGCCTGGGCATCGGCGCCCACGCTGAGCAGGCGGCCGTCGTCCTTGTTGATGGCCACCACAGAGGGCTCATTGAGCACAACGCCCTTGCCCTTGACATATACCAATACCGATGCGGTACCCAGGTCGATACCGATATCCTTTGCTAACGAACACATAATGCTGCACCTCATTTTTCTGATATGGACCACAGCCCTCAGGGGGCCGTATTATTCCCTGATGCTCTATTATAATGGTGATTTTCCCATTTTGCAAGAGGATTTGCGTGATTTTCCAAATCGTAATCTTTTGTTCATATTTTGCAGCTTTTCCGCCGATGTCTCATTATGCACCGGCAGCGGGAAAATTATTCCTCCCGGCTGATGGCCAGGGTCAGGCCCACCACGTCGGCAGCCCCCGCCTGACGCAGCACCCGGGCCGCCTCAGACAGGGTGGCCCCGGTGGTACAGATGTCGTCGATCAGCAGGAAGCGCTTCCCAGCGATGTTCTCCGGACGGACAGCCTCGTATACGCCCAGGACATTGGCCCGGCGAGCGCCGGCATCGTCCAGGCCGGACTGGGCCGGGTTGTCCGTTGTCTTGCGCAGGGTCTCCTGGGGCTCCACATGCCACTCCACGCACAGGCTCCCGGCCAGATACCGGGCCTGGTCAAAGCCCCGCCTGCGCAGACGCTTCCGGCTCACCGGCACCCAGGTGATGGCATCGAACTCGCCGCCGAATTCCTCCGCGGCGCAGCGGGCCATGAGACTGCCGAAGCAGGGCAGCCCGCCCATGCGGCCCTTGAACTTGAAGTCCAGCAGGGCCCGGCGCACGGCATCCTCATAGTAGAGCGGCGCAGCCACCCGGAGCCCGGACACCTGCCGCCGGGCCCGGTCCCCGGTGTAGGGCAGGGTCTTTTCGCAGTCGCCGCAGATCAGGTCCCTGCCGCCGATGTGCCGATTGCAGAAGGGGCATTTCCGGGGAAACAGAAGGTTCAGCGCTCCCCGCTCCAGTTGATTCAGGCGCTCATTCAGGTCACTCATGCCCATGGCTTTCTCCTCCTTGCTTGAGCCTGCGGCGCAGGCCGCTGTATCGGCGGGTGCGGCGGTCGTTTTCCGCCATCTGCCCGGGGATCACGTCGTCGCCTACCATCACCAGCAGCTCCCGCGCCCGGGTGATGGCGGTGTACAGCACGCCCCGCACCAGCAGGGACGGAGCCGCCGGGGCGGATACCAGCACCACGGCCCGGTATTCGCTGCCCTGGGCCTTGTGGACGGTCATGGCGTAGGCCATGTCCAGCTGGCCCAGCAGGTCCGCCGTGTACACGCTGACCCGGTCGTCGAAGCGGATGGTCACCAGCTCGCCGGAGGGGTCGATGTCCTCCACCGTGCCCACGTCGCCGTTGAAGATGCCGCTGCCGGCCTCGCCGCTGTCCTTCTGCCAGATCACATCGTAGTTGTTCTTAGTCTGCATGACCCGGTCCCCTACCCGGAACACCATGTCGCCCCAGGCCTTCTGGCGCTTGCCGGGGGACGGGGGATTCAGCGCCGCCTGCAGGGCGCGGTTCAGGCTGACGGTGCCGGTCTCCCCCTTGCGGGTGGGGGAGAGCACCTGGATCTGTCCGGCGGGAATGCCCATATTTTCCGGCAGGCGGGGGCGGCACAGGTCCACCACCGTCTGCACCAGCCGGTCAGGCGACCGGCGGCACAGGAAAAAGAAGTCGTTCTGCTTGTTTTTCAGATCCGGGGACCGGCCCCGGTTCACCGCATGGGCGTTGCGGATGATGGCGGACTGCTCCGCCTGGCGGAATACCTCCGTCAGGGTCACCGACGCCACTGAGCCGCTGCGCAGAATATCCCCCAGCACGTTGCCGGGCCCCACGGAGGGCAGCTGGTCCGGGTCCCCCACCATCACCAGGCGGCACCCGGGCTTCAGGGCCGCCAGAAGGGCGTCCATCAGCGGCAGGTCCACCATGCTCATCTCGTCCACAATAACGGCGTCGGCCTCCAGCAGGTCCTTTTCGTTTTTCTTGAACGTCACCTCGCCGGTGAGCTCGTTGAAGGTCATGCCCAGGCAGCGGTGGATGGTCTGGGCCTCCCGGGAGCACAGCTCGCTCATGCGCTTGGCTGCCCGGCCCGTGGGGGCCAGCAGCAGCACCGTCAGGCCCATGCGCTCCAGCAGGGTCACAATGCCCCGGGTGGAGGTGGTCTTGCCGGTGCCGGGGCCGCCGGTCAGCAGCAGCACCCCGGACCGGGCCGCCAGCGTCACGGCCTGACGCTGGTGAGGGGCATAAGCAATGCCCTGCTGGCGTTCCATCTCGGTGATGATCCTGTCCACATTTTTCCCGGTCTGCCGCGGCGCATCCCGCAGGGACAGAAGCCGCCGGGCCACCCGGGTCTCCGCCTGATACAGGCGCAGCAGATAGCAGGCCTGGACATTGGCCACCTGCTCCTGAACGATGACGCCCCGGGTCAGCAGACCGTCCAGGGCCGTCTCCAGGGCGTCGGTGTCCGCGCTGATGAGCTGGGCGGCGGCGGACAGCAACTTGTCCCGGGGCAGGAACACATGGCCGTTGTTCAGGTTGTGGGATAATTCGTATGTAAGAGCGGCCTCCACCCGGCAGGGGCTGTCGCCGTCGAAGCCCATGCTCAGGGCGATCTCGTCCATGGTGGAAAAATCCACACCATAGGCGTCGCCGGTCAGCAGATAGGGGTCCTCCCTCAGCCGGGGCAGAGCATCCGCCCCGTAGGCCCGGTACAGCTGCATAGCCAGGGGCACCGGCAGCTCATATCGGGCCAGGAACTCCATGACCCGCTTGAGCCCCGTCAGCTCCCGGAAGGCGGCAGACAGCTCCATGGCCCGCCTGGCGGTGATGCCCTTGACGGTCTGAAGCCGCTCCGGCTCCTCCTCGATAACGGCCAGAGTGTCTGCCCCGAAGCGGTCTGCCAGCCGCTGGGCCGTGGCGGGGCCGATGCCCTTGAGAATGCCGGAGGACAGGTAGGATACGATCTCCTCCTCCGTCCGGGGCATCCGCCGCTCCACGGACTCCGCCGCAAACTGGGGCCCATAGCTGGGGTGGTTGGTCCACACCCCGGTGACGGTCATGCCCTCGCCGGGAGCGGCGCAGGGAATGCACCCCACCACCGTTACCAGCTCCCCGTCCTCCGTCAGCAGGGAGAGCACGGTGTAGCCGTTGTCCTCATTCTGAAAGATCAGGCTTTGTACGGCGCCCTCCACCGTGCAGCGTTCGGCCATACCGGCCCTCCTTATGGTAAATTCTGAACGATCTCCTCCGGAGCCAGCAGCAGGACGTTGTCATACCGCTGCGTAAGCTCCCGGGCCCGGGA
>ULVI01114869.1_pt1 | contig 13946 bp, 10 predicted proteins | sample 1959331 | NCBI WGS metagenome assembly ULVI01 (sample SAMEA4835782, study PRJEB28245) | human gut metagenome | biome: gut microbiome; material: fecal sample | place: Denmark | collected 2008 | reverse complement strand
CAGCTATTTAAAGCTATGCGAATTTGCATGCTGTGAATAACTGCCATTTTTGTATTTATGCTTACAGTATACCGCGAAAATCCCATCATGTATAGAAGATTTTCACAATGTTAATTTTTTATAAAATTTCTGATTGACAAATCGCGCTTCGACTTCTATAATCATTTTCAAGCAAAGGCGCTGACACATTCGTATGGAAGTCAGCGCCTTTTCTCATATCCGCAGCACAAAGCCGTGCACGCCGAAGGATCCCGGTGTGCGCGGCTTTGTGCTGTTAAAAAAGGAGGAAATGTCCTATGGAAGAAATTTTAAGTACGGTTCAAAGTGAAGTCTTTGGTGTCTGGTTTTTAATTGGAGCTGCACTCGTATTCTGGATGCAGGCTGGTTTTGCAATGGTTGAGGCTGGTTTTACCAGAGCAAAAAATACAGGAAATATCCTGATGAAGAATCTGATGGATTTTTGTATTGGTACTGTTATGTTTATCCTGATCGGTTTTGGTCTGTTTCTTGGAGAAGATCTTGTTGGTCTTATCGGAAAGCCGGGGTTTGACATTTTTACAGATTATGCAAATTTTGACTGGTCCAATTTCGTATTTAACCTTGTGTTCTGTGCAACTACTGCTACCATCGTATCTGGTGCTATGGCTGAACGAACAAGATTCCTTTCCTACTGTGTCTACTCAGCAGTAATCTCTGCTTTAATCTACCCGATTGAGGCACACTGGACATGGGGCGGCGGCTGGCTTGCACAGATCGGCTTCCATGATTTTGCCGGTTCAAACTGTATTCACATGGTTGGTGGTATCTGTGCACTCATTGGTGCAGCAATATTAGGACCTCGTATTGGAAAGTTTGTAAAAGATTCAAACGGCAAAATCACAAAGGTAAATGCCTTCCCTGGTCACAATCTTCCACTCGGCTGTCTTGGTGTTTTCATTCTTTGGCTTGGCTGGTATGGATTTAATGGTGCCGCAGCAACTAGCGTTGAGGAGCTTGGATCCATTTTCGTTACTACAACAATTGCACCATCTATCGCAACTGTAGTCTGTATGATCTTTACATGGGTAAAGTACGGAAAGCCTGATGTTTCCATGTGTCTGAATGCTTCTTTAGCTGGCCTTGTTGCTGTAACTGCCGGCTGTGACGTTGTAGATGCATTTGGTTCTATCGTGATAGGTGCTGTTTCTGGTTTGCTTGTTGTATTTGGTGTATGGTTCTGTGATAATAAGATTCACGTTGATGATCCAGTTGGTGCCGTAGCTGTTCATATGATGAATGGTATCTGGGGTACAATTGCAGTTGGACTTTTTGCCACAAAGAGTGCTCCGGCCTTTGCAAGAGGATATGGTGATGGCGTTACATATGGTGCAAACCAGATCGCTGGAGCTGGTCTTTTCTATGGCGGCGGCTTCTCACAGCTTGGCTTACAGCTTCTTGGTATGCTTTGTACCGCAGCTTTCACTGCTGTTACTATCACGATTACATTCCTTGTTATCAAAGCAATCTTTGGTCTTCGTGTTTCCGAGGAAGAAGAAATCATTGGTCTTGATGCAACTGAGCATGGTCTTCCATCTGCTTATGCTGGATTCTCAATCATGGATATCGACAACACAATGACAATGGAGCAAAATGCAAATACAAACCTTGGTGTCGAAGAATATGACCGCGCTTCTGCTGCACAGAAGGCTGCCGCTGTTAAGGTCGTTAAAGCTCCAGATGTTTCACCAAGCGGCATCTATAAGGTTGTCATCATTGCAAAGCTCTCTCGTTATGATAAGCTTAGAAAGGCTATGAATGACATAGGTGTAACTGGAATGACCGTTACTCAGGTAATGGGCTGCGGCATTCAGAAGGGTGCCGGCGAAAAGTACCGTGGTGTTGAGCTTGATGCTACTCTTCTTCCAAAAGTTAAGGTTGAAGTAGTTGTCAGCAGCATCCCAGTTGATACGGTAATCGCAGCTGCAAAGAAGACACTCTACACCGGTCATATCGGTGACGGCAAGATCTTCGTATACAACGTAGACCGCGTTGTAAAGGTTCGTACCGGTGAAGAAAATTTTGCAGCATTACAGGATGTTGAGTAATTTATATCTTCCTTAAAAAACAAAGTGCCCGCAGTCTTATTTTTCTGCAGGCACTTTTTTATTTGCAGCTTTTATGCACGCTTCCGCGTTATTACATATCTTTTTAAAGATCTGCTTACACAATGCAATTTCATCGTCTGTAAGCCCATTAAACATATCTTTTGCAAACTGCTTTTGTACGCGTATGCCATCTTTTATTATATCATCTGCTGAATCCAAAAGATAAATTTCAACACGTTTTTTATTGTCTTTATCTATCCTTCTTTCAATCAGCCCTTTTTCCTCAAGCACCTTAAGTGACATAGATACGTGAGATTTTGTTGACTTTCTGTATCTGACAATATCTGCTGCCGTGTTATGCTGTGGATTATTATATAGAAACATCAGTATATCATACTCCATCTGCCTAAGCTGATATTTTTCACATACGGATGACTTCAGAATCTCATAATAACGTGTAATTCCTCTATGCTCATCACAAAAATACATGTATGCCCTCCTTCTGTAGTTCTATTTTGAACGATTATAGTGTTTTTTTCTCTTCTTGTCAATAAAAACATAACCACTTTTTCGTTTGCTCATCCTGCTTTGTGTGGTATACTATTGGCAGCGAATTTGATCGCCAAAATAATTTTAGAAAGGTATTTATAATAATATGATCAAACTAATTCAAAATATTGACATTTACGCACCAGAGCATCTTGGAAAAAAGGATGTACTTATCATTCACGATAAAATTGTAAAAATTGCAGATGCAGGCAGTCTGTCAATTCCTTCATATTTTCCAGAGTCTGAGCAAATTGATGGAACAAATCTGATCCTCACACCTGGTTTTATTGACTGTCATGTTCATGTACTCGGAGGAGGCGGAGAGGGCGGTTTTGCCAATCGTACACCAGAGGCTACCATGGAAGGGCTCACCAAATTCGGCGTGACAACTGTTGTTGGCTGTCTTGGCACTGATGGAATAGGACGTGATATGTGTGCACTTGTCGCCAAAACAAAGGGACTAAACGAGCAGGGAATATCTGCTTACTGCTACACTGGAAGTTATCAGGTTCCTGTTCGCACGCTGACCGACAGCATCCCAAAGGATATTATGATGATTCAGGAAATCATTGGAACAGGAGAAATCGCCATTTCAGACCATCGTTCCTCCCAGCCAACCTTTGAAGAATTTACCCGTGTTGCAGCCGATACAAGACTCGGCGGAGTACTTTCTGGAAAAGCTGGAATCATTAACGTTCATCTCGGTGATGGCTCACGAGGCATGGAGTTAATCAACCGTGTAATTGATGAGACAGAAATTCCTGCATCACAGTTTCTTCCTACTCACGTAAACCGAAACGAGGCACTTTTTTGCCAAGCCATCGAATATGCATTAAAGGGCGGTGCCGTTGACTTTACAGGAAACGAAGATATCGACTACTGGGAGACTATCTGCGATGAGGTGCGCGTATGCAAAGGAATCAAGCGTATGCTAAATGCAGGTGTCAATCCAAACCGTATCACAATCTCCTCCGATGGACAGGGAAGCCTGCCAATCTACAATAAAAAAGGTGAATTTCAGGGAATGGGAGTCGGTCAGTCCAGCTGCCTGTTAAAGGAAGTAAAGGAATGCGTATCCATGGAAAACATTCCACTAGAAACCGCACTCTCCACAATCACCTCCAACCCTGCCGACATTCTTCATTTAAATAAGAAAGGAAGAGTTCAGGAAGGATATGATGCTGATCTTTGTATCTTAGACAAGAACTTGCAGCTTATCAAAGTCATCGCAAGAGGAAAGTCAGTATATTAAATTCTTTTTTGATTTTTTCTTATTTTTTAGTTTCTTTATTTCATTTGATATGATACACTATCCCTTGCAAATCTTATTTATACATACCAAATGAAGGGAGACTCAACTATGAGCCACAAAAAAGGAGAAGGTTTAAAATCTTTTAACAAGGGCTTTACCGTACCAGACACTTACATCATTATCTTTTTTGTAGTTGTTCTGGCTGCAATTTTAACGTTCCTTGTTCCAAAGGGCTACTACGAAACACAGGACGTTTCGTACATGATTAATGGTGTAGAAAAAACACGTACCGTCATCAAAGACGGAAGCTTTCAGTATTTGAGAGATGATGCTGGAAAGGTCGTAACAGAAGGTGTCTCATTATTCAGTGGTGACGGTGGAACCGGTTTCTTTAACTACATGTACAACGGAATCGTCAATAGCTCCGCGATGGATATCATAGCATTCCTATTAGTTGTCGGCGGTGCATTTGGAATCATGATCAAAACTGGTGCACTCGAATCCGGCTTAATTGGATTAATTCGCAAAGCAAAGGGAGCTGAAAAGCTGTTAATTCCAGTGCTGTTTGTACTGTTTTCATTAGGCGGTGCTGTCTTTGGAATGGGCGAGGAAGCACTTCCATTTACGATGATTCTCTGTCCGCTGTTTGTTGCAGTAGGATACGACACCGTAATTGCAGTACTTGTCACCTATGTTGCTACACAGATTGGCTTCGGTTCCTCATGGATGAATCCCTTCTCTGTTGGTGTTGCTCAGGGAATTGCTGGAATTGACGTATTCTCTGGCGCTGGTTTTCGTATGGTTATGTGGGTTGTCTTCACCGCACTTGGCTGTGTAATGACAATGTTCTACGCATCCAAGGTAAAGAAAACACCTACCATCTCTGTTGCCTACGAAAGCGATCAGTATTTCCGTGATCAAAACGAAAAAACAGGACTTGACGATGGACACGATTTTGGCATCGGCCACATCTTAGTACTTCTGACACTTGCTGCTACTGTCATCTGGGTTATATGGGGTGTCATGGTAAAGGGCTACTATATGGCAGAAATCGCTACTCAGTTTTTCATCATGGGAATCGTTTCTGGTGTTATCGGCGTTGTTTTCCACTTAAATAATATGAAGCTAAATGACATTGCATCTTCATTTAAAGATGGCGCAAAGGATCTTATAGGTGCAGCACTTGTTGTCGCAATGGCACAAGGTATCATGCAGGTTCTTGGCGGCTCCGACCCGACCACACCAACCGTTATCAACACAGTCATGTACGGAATTTCTCAGGCACTCTCAGGACTTTCCGGTGCATTTGCCGCTGTACTTATGTATCTTTTCCAGTCCGTATTTAACTTCTTTGTCGTATCAGGTTCTGGACAAGCTGCAATCACCATGCCGATCATGGCACCACTTGCTGATCTTCTTGGTGTTTCCCGTCAGACCTCTGTTCTTGCATTCCAGCTTGGTGATGCATTCACCAATCTGATCGTTCCAACCTCTGGATGTTTGATCGGTTCTCTGGCAATTGCAAAAATTGAGTGGTCCAACTGGATTAAATTCATGTGGAAATTCCTCGGTATTTTGATGATTGGTGCAATCATAACTATTCTGATTGCCGTTGGAATTGGTTTCTAAAACAATCAAAAAAGCGTATCCGCCAGTTTATCCTGGAAGGTACGCTTTTTCTTATCTGATTTTGATTTTACTTATCTTTTTTCAGAATCATTATATACAATTATGCTCTTTTGTTCTTATCGAACCTTCTTCAGCCACATATAGCCATATGCCGGAATATTGACTCCAGCTGCCTCCATTAATGTTCCAGTTAAAAGATCACAGTACAGACCATCTCTCTCATTGATCCAAGCCGTCTTATCAAATTCGCTAAAGTTAAATAATCCATATATCTTATCGCCATCATAATAACGTCCGATACAAAGAATACTCTTATCCCATGTTTCAACAGTCCATGTATCCGCATTGCTCATAAATGCCTTCTCAGATTTACGAAGCTTCTCAAGCTGATTAAGCTTTGAAGAAATCTGACCTGGAATAGTCGTTTGATCACTGCTCTTTGCAGCCTCTTCCCAATTCATTGCACCACGGTGAACATAACGTGAATCTGGTGCCTTATCAGGATCATCCCTATAAGCATAATCATTTAACTGACCAATTTCATCTCCACTATAAAGCACAGGGATTCCAGACTGCATAAACATATATGCATGAAGCATAACGTCCATTCGAATAGCCTTCTCAAGTGCCTCTTTATCGTGCTGATAGCTTGCCTTTTCAATACCGCACATAGAAGCAGTCGTTCCACAAAATCTTGCATCACCAGTCACCGGATCCTCATTATAGAGAACACCGCGGCTGTTGCTGTAACCGGCATAGCCTCTAAAATAATCATTCAAATACTGCTTATGCGCACGCTCCTGAATGCCTTCCTGCTGCAAAGTTGCAAAATCAAGTCCCCAGCCAATATCATCATGGCAGCGCAGATAATTTAAGAAAACATAGTCCTTTGGAAGACGATTTACAATATCAAGCTGCTTCTTTAACAGACTGACATCTCTTGTTGCTACAGTATGCCATGTGGTAGCCATTGTTGTTACATTATACAGCATATGACACTCTGGCTTTTCTACAGTTCCAAAGTATGGAACAACCTTTTCCGGCTCCATTACTACCTCACCCAAAAGCAAAATGCCAGGGCAGACAAGTTCTCCGATCAGTCTCATCATACGCACAATTGTATGTACCTGCGGCAGATTTCTGCATGTCGTATGGAGTTCCTTCCATATATATGGCACTGCATCAATTCGAATGATATCAATTCCCTTGTTTGCCAGATAGAGGAAATTATACATCATTTCATTGAATACTCTTGGATTTTTGTAATTGAGATCCCACTGATAAGGATAAAATGTCGTCATTACATAGTGACCAATTTCTGGAAGCCATGTAAAGTTGCCAGGTGCAGTCGTCGGGAATACCTGCGGAACTGTCTTTTCATATTCAGATGGAATAACCGCATTATCAAAAAAGAAATAGCGGCTCATATATTCTCCATCTCCCTGACGTGCCTTCTTTGCCCATTCATGATCCTCTGAAGTGTGGTTCATAACAAAATCCATACACACACTGATTCCCTTCTCATGGCAGGCATTAGTCAAATTCTCAAGGTCTTCCATGGAACCTAAATTTTCCTGAACCTTTCTAAAATCAGCTACTGCATAACCTCCATCAGAGCGTCCTTTTGGTGTATCAAGAAATGGCATCAAATGAATATAATTAACATTATTCTTTTCCAGATAATCCAGCTTTCCCTGTACACCCTTCATGTTGCCAGCAAAATTGTCAATATAAAACATCATGCCAAGCATATCATTTTTTTTGTACCAATTAGGATCAGCTTCACGCTTTTTATCAAGCGTCTTTAACTTCTCACTTCTCTCCTTATAAAATGCGTACAAATGCTCGCACAGCTCTGCAAACATTGCATCATTTCCATATAATTGCATATAAAGATCATGAAGCTCATCCTTCTTTTGCTCAAAGCGTTCCTTATATATTGTTTCCATATTATTTGTTAAAGTTTGAGCACCTGCGCTCTCACTTATCTCCTTTTCTCATCGTTAAAAAGAAATGGGGTCCAAAACAAACTGTATTTTGGACCCCTTATAAATAAACACTAAATTATCCCTTTACTGCACCGGAGGTAACGCCCTCAACAATGTAGCGCTGCAAGAACAGATATAAAATCAAAATCGGCAGCATCGCTAACAGCAGAGCAGCCATTACCAGGCCCATATCCGTAGAGTAAGTTCCATAGAATGCCTGTGTTGCAATTGGAAGTGTATAAAGCTCCTTACGGCCAAGTACAAGGCTCGGAAGAAGATAATCATTCCAGAATGCCATTGCATCAATAATTGCTACAGTTGCAATCGTTGGCTTTAACAGTGGAAATACGATTTTCCAGTATGTCTGCCAGTTGCTGCAGCCATCCAAAAATGCCGCTTCCTCAAGCTCTAACGGAATATTCGTATGAATTGCTCCATGGAACATGAATGTTGCCATTGAAAGTGAAAATCCGATATGCATAAGGATTAAGGTCACACGGCTATTTAAAACTCCAAAGATACCACCATATAATGATACTAACGGAATCATCAAAACCTGGAATGGAATTACCATAGATGCAATCATTAATGTAAACAGAAGCTTACATGCCTTCCAATTGTTTCTTACAATTACAAATGCGGTCATTGCAGACAAAAGAATAGTTCCAATTGTTGCTGAAACTGTGATGATCAGTGAGTTGGTAAACGATGTTGTAAAATTCATCTTCTTCATCGCATCAGAGAAGTTTGTTACAATAAATCCATGAGAACCAACTAGTGCCATCGGGTCAGACATAATGTCACCCTTTGTCTTAAATGCATTAATAATAACGAGAATAAACGGGAAGATAAACATCAGAAACAGGAGGATTAAAACAACCATTATAATGGCATGGCTAATTTTCTTTTTCTGTGCCGCTTTTTTATTTTCTTCCATTATGCTGCCACCTCCCCTTTCTTACCAATATAAACCTGTGTCACACCTACAATTGCGCAGACGATAAACAGTACAAGTGCCTCAGCCTGTCCAAGACCATAATTCTTATAAGTAAATGCCTGATTGTATACATGCATTGCTGCCATTACAGAAGAATTGAATGGCTCACCCTTTGTCAAAGACAGGTTAACATCATATACCATGAAGCATCTGGTAATTGTAAGGAACAAGCACTGTACAAATGAAGCTCTCATAAGTGGGATGATAATATTAACTGTTGCCTGAAAACTAGTACATCCATCAATCTGAGCAGCTTCCTTTAAGCTCTTCGGTACACTCATAAATCCGGCAACATAAATTAACATCATGTAACCGGCATACTGCCATACAGAAACAATAATCAAACATGCCATTGCACCGCTCGGTGTTGCCAGCCAGGAATTTGAAAGCGCACCAATAGAAACTGCCTTTCCAATTGATACAAATGCTCTGTTAAAAACAAACTTCCATACATAACCAAGAACAATACCACCGATCAGGTTTGGAATAAAGAAACCCGCACGGAAGAAGTTCTGTCCTTTAATACCACTAGTCAGCAAATATGCCAGGAAAAATGCAACCACATTTACCAGAACAACGGAAATAACAGAATATATAACTGTTCTTCCAAGTGCCTGCCAGTAGGCAATATCTTTAAACGTTGCAATATAATTTGCAAAACCGACAAACTGCTTATCCTTTGAAATACCATCCCAGCTTGTAAAGGTCAAATATAAACCGTAGATAAACGGAATAATTACTACTGCAGCAAACAGTACAGTGGAGATACCAGCGAACATTATGTACTGCTTTACTTTATATTTTGTCGTGTTTCTATCCATGATCACGATCCCCTTCCCTGTATTCGTTTTATCATCAAGAAAATTATGAGACTGTCCGCTGCCTGTCATCGGCGGACAGCCTCTATAGGGGTAATGTCTTCCTTCCTATTATATTATAAGGAAGCATCATCTATCAAATGTTTGATATTATCAGTGCTCTACAACGTCTGTTGACTTCCAGTAATCCTCAATCTCAGTTGCAAACTCTGCACGATCCATCTGTCCTGCAAGATACTTCTGGAAGATTGCACCACACAGAGAGATGTGATCATCCGGCATGTAGTTGTAGTTATCAATCATAGCACCCTCATCTGCATACTTCTTAACAGACTTTCCAAGAGGATCTGCTACTTCATTCTCATTATTGGTGAATGCAGGAACAAGTGCACAGTCTTCTGTGATGAACTTCTGACCTTCTTCAGAATCTGCAAGCCACTCTAAGAAATCTAATGCTGCCTGACGCTGCTCATCTGTTGTAGCATCAGAAGAATCAATCATAAAATACTTAGAACCGCCGCCTACAAGCTTCTCGTTAGTGCCGTCATCTGTGTTCTGCGGAATTGGCATCATACCCATGTTCTCAGTGTAATCATATGCGTTGATTACGGACCAATCCCAGTTACCACCGTACATAAAGGCGATTTCTCCCTCAGCTAACATCATCTCGGTTACTTCACGCTCAGCTGCGATTGCAGAATCCTTTGCGTAGTTGTTCTCCATCATTACATCAAAGAAATCCATCAGAGAATTGAATTTCTCATTATTAATCAGATCTGCTTCACCCTCATGAAGCTTTGTAATAAACTCCTCTACATCCGGCTGCTCCTCTGATACCTGTGACAGGAAGTGACCTCCTAAAGACCAATCCTCCTTCATGATACCAGTAGGCGTCTCCATACCGCCTTCCTTTAACTGCTCAATCAGTTCCTTAAAGGAATCAAGTGTCTTGTAATCGTCTGGGTTAAATGTTTCACCAGTAATTGCTTCGATCGCATCTGCATTGTAAATCAGTCCACGAGCCTCAACACACATAGGGAAACCATTGATCTGATCATCAATTCCGATTGCATAGTTAGTATTCTTTACCCACTCCTGATCGCTCATATCAATTGCATGATCTTTTGCCAGTGAGTAGACATCCTTTGCATCTACCATTGCTAATGTATATGGATCTCCAGATGAATACTTGGTAGCCAGATGAGCTGCTACTGTATCATTTGAGTAGTAAACCTCAATATTGATTCCATTATCCTCAGCATACTTTTCTGCCATCTCTTCAAACTGGCTCTGAATCTCCATCTTGGAATTGAAAATGGTAATGCTTACCTTATCATCTGCCATTGCAGGAACTGCTGTTGCTGCCATTGCTGCCGCAAGTGTAATTGCGAGTGTTGCTTTTCTTCTCATTTTTTATTCCTCCTATTTTGTGCCCCTATCTCGTATGTGGGCATTTCTTTGTTTGTGTCTTCATTCTAGCACTGCACTTTTAACATGTCAAGCGGTTATCATAATTTTTCTTTTATTAAAATATTTTTTGTTAGAATTATATGATTATGCCTCTTTTGTTTTGTGCATTATGTCAATTATGTTTTTTTTGAATTTTATTTAATGTTCAATGAAATAAGTTAATTACGCTATTTTTTCAAAAAACTTTTTAAATTGTTTATCGCAACCGCTTGCGATATTCTTTCTTGTGACGACTTGTGTACATATCTAATATTCACAAAAAAAAGAGTTATGCATGCAAGTACTCTACTCACTATGTAATAACTCTTTTTCGATATGTTTGTATAAAATTGCTATATTAGATTATATTGGTAAGAAACAGCTCGCTCGCGCCTATCATGCGCAAAACCGCCCTATCGGGCTTAATCACTGCTTTGCAGCTGTTAAATCAAGTCGTTCCGCGCTCAACAAGCGTTACCGGAAATACCGTTCTTGAAGGCACCACCTTGCCAGCATCTATCATCGCAATGTCCGAAATTGCCTGCTCTGCCATCTGCTCTACCGGCTGATGAATTGTTGTCAGACCAGGTGTCGTAAATTGAGCAATATTAACATCATCAAATCCCACAATTTTCATATTCTGAGGAACCCTAATTGACAAGTCGCGGCAAGCCTGAAGCACATATGCACCGATAATATCAGAGCTTGCAAATACTCCATCTACATCTGGATTTTTTTCAAGCTTGTTTCTCACAAAGCTATAGTACTCCAGCGTATCAAATTGTTCTTTATCTGTCACCATCACCATATGCTCTACATGATACTTCTCACATGTATCTTTAAAGCCCACTTCTCTATAATCGCCTGGCATAGCAATACTATCACCGGCACTTCTTCCGCCAATATACATAAGTTTTTTGCAACCCTTTTCAATTAATAGCTCCGTTGCAAGTACACCACCCTGATAGTTGTCACATTCAATACCTGATGTTGCCTGATCAATGGATCTCTCTAATGTAATTAATGGGAAATCAAGTCCTGTAAATTTTTCTGTGCCAAAGCAGCCGCTGCACAGCACTACTCCTGCCACTCTTGCGCTTTTGCACATTTCAATGCATTCTTCCTCGCGTTCTTCTTTATTTTTAGAAACAAATACAGTTGTGCGATATCCACGCTTAGAAGCCTCTTTTTCCAGCCGACCCAGAACCTTTGCAAAATAAGGATGCTCAATCTGCGGTAAAATAATTCCTATTGTATTATTCTTCTGCTTTGAAAGTGAACGTGCCATTTCATTTGGCTGGTAATTCAACTCTTTCATTACCTGATACACTTTCTCTCTTGTTTTATCACTTATATAGCCTCTATTATTCAAAACTCTGGAAACAGTTCCTACTGTCAGTCCGGAAGCCTTCGCCACATCCTTTAGCGTCGCCATACTTCTCTCCTTCCTTCTTTTTCTTAGCTGTTTCGAAAAAATATTTTATCTTATCACTCATGTGAGTATAAAGCATTTACTTTTATTTTTCAAGTCTATTTTTCTGTGACTGATCCATTGGGGATAACTCTGGGGATAACTTGGGGATAACTTTGTTTGATACTGCGTATTTTGCAGATTGTACTGCATATTTTGCAGGTGGTACTGCGTATTTTGCAGGTGGTACTGCGTATTTTGCAGATTGTACTGCATATTTTGCATTGGGTACTGCACATTTTGCAGTGGGTAACACCTTTTTGGTGATAACTCTGGGGATAACTTGGGGATAACTTTGTTTTGTACTGCATATTTTGCATGGGGTACTGCATATTTTGCAGGTGGTACTGCACACTTTGCATGTGGTAACACCTTTTTGGGGATAACTCTGGGGATAACTTGGGGATAACTTTGTTTGGTACTGCATATTTTGCAGGTGTCACTGCAAAATATGCAGTACATTTAAATAAGCTATTGTTTTTCTCCTACCATTATGGTATACTCAAGCCAATATAAAAATTACAAATTTAGGAAAGGAGATAGATCATGACTGGGGGGAAGATCGGCTAACCAGTATCATGTACTACTTTAACCATGAACGACAAAGTACAGATTAAAAACTGCCGCCCATTCACGATGATCCACAATGATTTTTTGGATTATGAAGGATTAAATTCAAAAGAGAAATTGGTCATGATCACATTGATGCGGTATGATGGAACTGCATTTCCATCCATTCCTAAATTATCGAAAAAAATCGGTCTGTCTGAGCGCACTGTCCGATATGCACTTAAATCATTAGAAGAAAAAAATTTTATTTCCAGACACCCACGCTACACAGCTGACGGTGCACGAATGAGTAACTCCTATACTATTACTGATGATCCTGATATTTGGAAATCAGAAACATCTGATGAACTTTCAGAAGAGATTTCAAAGCAGGAACTTGAAGAAATGGCTGAATTGCTTCGAGCTGCAGGTTATACAATACAAAGTCCAACAGAACAGACTGCTTCTAATTTACAAGCTGATTCACAAAAGCAGCCATCACTTTCAGATGCATCTGACTCAGGGGAAGTTATACCTTCTAAAAATGCAGAAGAATATTCCATGGACTATTTATATCAATACTTCAACTATGATTTAATTTGCAGCTTTAAAAATCCGTATGGCGGACTAAATTTCCTTGAAAATGAACACGACCAAAAAGTGTTAGATACTGTTTTCTCTGTTTTATATGATATGCTAAATGATCCAAGCGCCTATATTCAAATCGGACAGGACTCTATTCCTCAAGCGGTTGTGAAAAATGAGCTTCTTGGCTTAACTTTTGATGCCATTATTGGTGTAATCGATGCTTACAATAATGAAACTGAACACGGAACCATCTATGATCCTGTCGGTTGGCTGCGAAACGCTCTATATAAAGGCAGCCAGCCACACATTCCTGACGGATAATTAATGATAATATAAATTTTTCAACGAAAAAGCGTACCAGTCAAATTGCTTTAACCGATACGCTTCTTTGTGTTGCTTATTTTTCTATTTTTATAAATTTTAACTATTTTAAATTAATCCCTGAATCAAAATAAAAACAATCAAAATAGGAAGAATAAACTGGAAATATGGCTTTAATTTCTTTGAAATTTTGATGCCATCTCCTGTATTTGCTTCCTCACAATATTTTTCAAATCCCCAGCCCCACTTTG
>ULVI01104385.1_pt1 | contig 14017 bp, 10 predicted proteins | sample 1959331 | NCBI WGS metagenome assembly ULVI01 (sample SAMEA4835782, study PRJEB28245) | human gut metagenome | biome: gut microbiome; material: fecal sample | place: Denmark | collected 2008 | reverse complement strand
ACCAACGTCTGCATTTCGGGCTGCCACTTCTGCAATTTCCACTGCAAACCCCACCAGACGGAGCGGGCTTTCATCACTACGCTGGATGAATACAAGGAGAAAATCGAGCGGATGCTCGCCCTCGGCGGCGACCAGTTGCTGCTGCAGGGCGGTCTACACCCGAAGCTGGGGATCGATTTCTACGAGGAGCTCTTCTCGACACTCAAGAGCCTCTATCCGCAGGTACGCCTGCACGCCCTCGGAGCGCCCGAAGTGGCGCACATCGCCCGCATCAGCGGCCTCACCACGCTCGACACCCTGAAACGGCTGATCGCCGCCGGATTGGACTCCCTGCCGGGTGCCGGGGCCGAGATCCTCGATCCCGGCGTGCGGAAAGCCATCTCGCCCGCCAAACCTTCGGTCGAGGAGTGGATCCAGGTGATGCACGAAGCCCACTGCCTCAACCTGCCGACCTCGGCGACGATGATGTACGGCCATGTAGAAACATCCCGTCAGCGTGTGGACCACCTGCTGCGCATCCACGACCTGCAGGCCCGCTGTCCCGAAGGACATTACGGCTTTCTGGCCTTCATCCCTTGGATTTTTCGCTCGTCGGGCACCGAATTGGAGCGGCAGGGAGTTGCAACCCGCTTTTCACCATTGGAATACATTCGCATAATCGCCGTCAGCCGACTGGTTCTGAACAACATCCGCAACATCCAGGCTTCGTGGCTCACCGTCGGCAAGGCCACCGCTCAGGTAGCGCTGCACAGCGGCGCCAACGACATGGGTTCGATCATGATCGAGGAGAACGTCGTTTCTTCGGCCGGGGCGCACAACCAGTTCGATGCCGCAGGCATCCAACAAGCGATCCGCGAGGCGGGCTTCACGCCTCGTCTGCGGGACCAGCTTTACCGAATGCGGTAACGATCCCCATGCGGCAAGCCATATCAACTGAAGAGGGGTATTTCCCTGCACGAAAAAAAGCCGGAAAATTCCGGCTTTTTTATTCGGAACGAATTTTGAACTCTACCCGACGATTATAACCAACTCCCTATGACGGCATATTTACGGCCTGCTCTTCGACAGACAAGATTCTTCTCTCGATCCGGACTTACACGACATCTCGGACTTCTATACCGGACCGTACAGCCGACTATTGTGCTGTTCCTGCTTGTACTCGCCCTAACGGGCTGCCTTTCCGAAGAGATCCCGACGGAAAAGGAAACCACGCTCGTCCGCGTCGGAGAGGAGGCCCCTCACTTCACGGTCGGAATGCTCGACGACACAGCGATCACCCTGTCCGACCTGCAAGGCAACGTGGTGTTGCTTACCTTCTTCTCCACGTGGTGCCCGACCTGCCGGAAACAAATGCAGCAGATGCAAACCCAAATCGTCGATCGCTTTGCTGACCGGAAATTTCGCTTCCTTCCAATCAATCGAGGCGAAACGCAGCAGACCGTTCAAGAATTCTGCCGCGAGCTGGGAATCGCATTCTCCGTAGGTCTGGATCCCGACATGTCAATCTACTCGCTCTACGCCACCCGATACGTTCCCCGCAACTTTATCATCAGTCCCGATGGCAAAATCCTGCTCTCCGAAACCGACTACGACGCAACAATACAACGCCTGCTGATCGAGCAAATCGAACAAGCGCTCCAAACAACAGAATAAAGCAGCATACCCAACAAAGCCGACCGCACAAAACAGCCGTCTATGACTGACACGACCGGATTCCAAAGACACCCCGGAATTCCAACGGTTTCCACCCCGTAACCGTCCGATCTGCCGGGACACAGCAACATTGCCGAACCCCGCAATTTACTCCGCCTCGAATCGAACCGTCCCCTCTCATGCCTTCTCCAAAACCCCTCCACACACACCCTCTTCCTCACAAAACACAAACAGGCGGAGCTTGCAGAAGCTCCGCCTGTTCTTTCGAAATCCGGGATTTCGATTACTTCATCAGACCGGTTACCAGGAAGGTGATCGCCACGGTCAAAATACCGTACAACTCCGGGAAAGCGGCGAGGATCAGGGTTTTGGTACCCACGTCATGACCGTTACCTACGGCAGCGATACCGTTGGCGCAAAGCTGGCCCTGACGATACGACGAGAAAAAGTTCACCAGGCCGACCAAGATACCCAAACCGAAGATAGCGGCCGCCTGCAGCATCGTAACCGAATCGGTCAGGTAATTCATGATAAGGAAGAGCGAGGCAAAGCCATAAAGACCCTGCGAAGCGGGCAGACCCGACAGGATGATGTAGTTACCGAAGGCATTCGGGTTCTTCTTCATCGCACCGACTGCGGCGTTGCCCGCGATGGTAGTGCCGTAGCAACTGCCTACGGCCGCCAGAGTAAACATGATGGCCATACCGAGATAGCCCAACGTAATAGGTTCCATAAATCGAATTTTGTTTTAGTTGTTAATATTGATTATCATTTAGTTTATTCGTTTTTCAACGGGGTGAAGACGCGCGTTGCGGCCTCGAACCCGGCGTTCTTGTAGAACTCCACGAACGTCAGACGCAGCGGATGCACCACCGACGAGAGAACGCACATGAAGAGGTTGATGCCGTGTCCCAGCAGCAGGATCAGCAACATCACGAGCTGCTTCACGACCGGAATATCGGGACTCATACCAACGGCCAACTGGTTGAAGACCATCGCCAGAATACCACCCGAAAGGCCGATGGCGAACAGACGGATGTACGACAGCAGATCGCCCACCAGCCCCGACACATTATTATAGGTATTCCAGATACCGAGTCCGAAGTTCACGAAGATATTCTTGCCCGGCGAATTGAAGAAGAACATCAGCACCAGGCCGACGCCCAGGATCACCAGATAAGCGACCGAATGGAACGTGAAGCCCACGCTTTCGGGCAACAGGAACGCAGCGGCACTATCGACCAGCACGATGATCCAGCCGATCAGCCCCAGCGCATAGCGCAGGCCGAAGCTGTGGGCCGTGACATAAGCGTTGATCATCATGGCGAAAAGCACCTGCACGGCACCCAGTCCGATCGAAAGCGGGAAGAGGATGTCCGGTGTCAGCAGGTGATCGCGCAGGCTGCCCAGCCACTCCCATTCGGAAAGCTGCAATCCGAAAAACGAGCCCGACATCAGGCCGAAGACCATGCCCGAAAATCCGCACAGCATCGTCAGCATACCGATCTCCTTCATGGCTGAACTCCCCTTCTTGCGACCCAGCATCACTGCGGCCAAACCGCCCAGCATGATGACCAGTCCGTAACCGCCCTCGGCCATACAGAAGCCGAAGAAGATCATATAGAAAGGCGCGAAGAAGCGTGTCAAATCGATCGTGCCGTATTTGGGCAGCGCATACATCGCGCCGATCACCTCGAACAGATGGGCGAAGGGACGGTTGCGCAGCTTCACCGGGGTATTGTCCTCGGGGGTCGGCGTACTCTTCAGGAAAATCAGATTGGGGTATTCGGCCAGCAGAGCATCTACCTTCGCGGAATCGGACTCCTCGGCCCACCCCTCCAGAATAACCAGCGTACCGTCGGCTTCAGGCTGCGCAGTATTCTTCACGCGAATCTCTTCCAACTTCCGCTTGAGCTCGATCCCATGCCGGCGGATCGCCTCCACCGAAAGAGCCGCACGGGAAAATTCCCGATCCAGCTCCGCGAGCTTCCTGCGAGCCTCGGCGATCTGGGCTTCGGCCTGACGACAGTCCATCGTCGGCGCCTTGACCTCCTGCGCATCGAGCACCACCTCCTCGCCCGGCCGGGTCACGACCACGAAGTAATCGAAGGTTTCACCCTCGTGCACCAGAGCGATCGTATAACGCTCCGACCACGCCTCGATATCCTTCTCGTAAGCCGCACGGCTGGTGAAGAAATAGCGCAACACCACGCCCTTGTCCGCTAACTTGCGAAGCGTATCGACCGAAAAATCGCCCCAGGGACGCAGCTCGTCGGCGGTTTTCTGCAAGCGTGCGATCTCCGAACGGAGCGCCGCTGCCTGCTGCGTAGCGGCCATGTAGCGGTCGAAAGCCTCGCCGCCGTCGGCGATGGGCTGCTCGTCCTTGACAAAGCGCTCGTCCTCCAAGAATCGTTTCAGGGTCTCGACTGCCTTGTGATGGTTGTCGATCGTAAGCAGCAGCTGACGGTCTTCGTCCGAAGGCTCCCATCCCGTAGTGGTAATATCGACCAGCCCCAGGCCGCGCAGCTTCTCGATGAAGTCGCTGCTCTGACCCGCATAGAGTACCAGGTCGTATTTCGACATTCTCGCTATCATAACATCGCGCCCTCCCCGGCTTGCTGTTGTTTGGTTTTCACGATCTTCTGGGCCGACTTGGAGAGGTTCTCCTCATCCTCCATGAAGCGTTTGATCTTGCGTATGGCATCCTCGTACCCGGGTATCTGCACCTTTTCGTAGAGGTTTACCTTCTGAGTAGTCTTGCGGCGTGCGAAATCCAGCAACTCCATCTTGCGGTTGAACACCTCGAACTCGATACCCAGGCGCGCGAGGCGCTTGAGAATATCGACTCCGTCGGCGAACCACACGGGAGCCGAGAAGAGGTCGTAATCCTTCTCCTCGAAACGGATGTCCTGCAACACCGGCGTACGCACGCCCGCGATCTTCTGCTCCGCAAGATCGACGTCGGCGATGCGCAGCAGGTCCGCATCGAACTCACCCCACAGGGAAACCATGTAGTCGTACTGCGCCGTAAGCGCGTCCAACTGCCGTCGGAAATCCTGTGCGGTGTCCTTCGCCTTCTTCACTTCGGAACGCAGGGCCGACTCCTTACTCTTGATCGTAGGGAGCGCCTTCTGCCGCATTTTCAGCTGTTTTCCGAGTTCGCCCAGCGAGGTCTTGTTATATTGGAATTTTATAGCCATTCTGTTTGAGTTGAATTGCTCTACTCGGTTTTAGGCCAGTATTTCTCCACCAGTTCGCTCTTGATAGCCACCTCTTCCTTCGAGAAGTATTTGGCGAAGAGCTCCCACGCCGTGTCGAGCATCTGCGTAATTTCGATATTGACGTCGATCGCCAGCAGTTTCTCCGAATAGTCGTAAGCGAACTTGAGCGCACGCTCGTCGTAGTCCGAAAGGTCGAAGCCGTTCTCCAGTTTGGTCTTGGCATTGGCCGCATCGGCGTAGAGACGCACGGCGGCGTTCATCACCTGCGGATGATCCTCGCGGGTCTTCTTGCCGATCACCAACTGTTTCAGACGCGACAGCGAACGGAACGGATCGACGATAACCTTACCCGTGTCCGAATCGTTGCGCAGGAACAACTGACCCTCGGTGATGTAACCCGTATTGTCGGGGATGGCGTGCGTGATGTCGCCGCCCGAAAGGGTCGTCACCGCGATAATGGTGATCGAGCCGCCGTTGGGCAACTGCACGGCCTTCTCGTAGATCTTCGCCAGGTCGGAGTAGAGCGAACCGGGCATCGAGTCCTTCGAAGGAATCTGATCCATACGGTTCGATACGATGGCCAGCGCATCGGCGTAAAGGGTCATGTCCGTCAGCAGCACCAGCACCTTTTCACCCTTATCGACGGCGAAATATTCGGCGGCGGTCAAGGCCATGTCCGGCACGAGCAGACGCTCCACCGGGGGATTCTCCGTGGTATTGACGAACGAAACGATGCGATCGAGCGCACCGGCGTTTTCGAACACCTGCTTGAAGTAGAGGAAGTCGTCGTTCGACAGACCCATGCCGCCCAGGATGATCTTGTCGGCCTTGGCACGCAGGGCCACATTGGCCATCACGGCGTTATAGGGCTGATCCGGATCGGCGAAGAAAGGAATCTTCTGGCCCGTCACGATCGTATTATTGAGGTCGATGCCGGCGATACCCGTGGCGATCAGCTCCGACGGCTGGATGCGGCGGAACGGATTCACCGTCGGACCGCCGATTTCGCGGGCTTCGCCCTCGATCTGCTCGCCGCCCTCGATAGGCTCGCCGTAGGCGTTGAAGAAACGGCCCGCCAGGTTATCCGAAACGCGCAGCTTCGGGGGTTCGCCGTGGAAAATTACCTCCGAATCGGTGGTAATACCCTCCGTGCCCGCGAAAACCTGCAAAGTCACCTGGTCGCCCATAATCTTCACCACCTGGGCCAACTTGCCGCCCACGGTGGCCAGCTCGTCATTACCCACGCCTTCGGCACGCAGCGTCACGGTCGCCTTGGTAATGTTTTCAATCTTGGTATATATCTTCTGAAATGCTCGTGTTGTCATACCGCGCCTTATTTGGATTCTTTTTCACTCACTGTTTTCTCGATCTGACGGCGGTAGTCCTCGAATTTCTCCGATTTCCACTCCGAATAGTTCATCTGACGGAAGAGGTTGATCAGGCCCTTGAAGAACGATGCGCACTCCTCGAAACCGGTGAACCCGAACTCCCGGTCGCAGATGTCGAGCACCATCTCGTACATCATCTTCTGGCGTTCGATCGGGCAGTTGGCGTCGATCTCGTCGAAGGCGTCCTGCTGCAAGATCACGAAGTCGATCAGCTCCGACTTCCAGAACCGCTCGTGGTACTCCACCGGCACACCGTCGTCACCCAGGATGTTGATCTGGTCGTTGGCCTCCTTACCGCGCTGCACGAGCGTCTTGCCCGTATAAACCTTATCCACCCAGCCCTTTTCGATGCGGGTGTCGAGGTACTCCTCAATCTCGGGATATTCGAGGTATTTCGAGTAGGACTCCAGCGGGTCGATAGCCGGGTAACGCTTCGAATCGGCGCGGCCCTGCGAAAGGGCGTAGAAACAGCGGGCGGCTTTCTTCGTCGATTCGGTCACCGGCTCCTTGAGGTTACCGCCGGCAGGCGACACCGTACCCAGGAAGGTCACCGAACCCGTCTTGCCGTTGCTCAGCTTGACCAGACCAGCCCGCGCATAGAAGTTCGAAATGATCGCCGAAAGATCGACCGGGAAGGCGTCCTGGCCCGGAAGCTCCTCCAAACGGTTGGACATCTCGCGCAGCGCCTGCGCCCAACGCGAAGTCGAGTCGGCCATAACGAGCACCTTGAGGCCCATCGAACGGTAGTACTCGCCGATGGTCATACCCGTATAAACGGACGCCTCACGCGCCGCGACGGGCATGTTCGAAGTATTGCAGATGATGATGGTACGTTCCATGAGCTTGTGACCCGTGCGGGGATCGACCAGCTCGGGGAACTCCTTAAAGATCTCGACCACCTCGTTGGCACGCTCGCCGCAGGCCACGATGATAATTACGTCGGCATCGGCCTGCTTCGAAATCGCATGCTGGAGCACCGTCTTGCCCGCACCGAAAGGCCCGGGGATGAAGCCCGTACCGCCCTCGGCCAGCGGGTTGAAAGTGTCGATGGCCCGCACGCCCGTCTCCATGACGCGCGAGGGGCGCGGCTTCTCCCGGTAACAGCGCACGGCCTGCTTCACGGGCCACCGCTGAACCATCGTAATATCGTGATCCCGGCCATCGGCATCGGTGATGACGGCGATCGTGTCCGTAACCTTGTACTCTCCGGCGGGCACGACGCTCTTGACCGTATAGGTTCCCTCCATCGTGAAGGGTACCATGATCTTGTGCTCGACCCACTCCTCCTTGACCTGGCCCAGCCACGATGCGGCCGAAACCTTGTCGCCGGGCTTAGCCAGCGGCTTGAACTCCCACTTCTTCTCGAAGTCGATAGGGTCGGTGATCGAACCGCGCGCGATGAACAGACCGTCCATCTTCTCCAGGTCGTTCTGCAGACCGTCGTAGTTGCGCGAAAGAAGACCGGGAGCGAGCGTCGCTTCCAGCATGTGACCCTCGAATTCGACCTTTTCGCCGATCTTCAGTCCGCGGGTCGAGTCGAAAACCTGCACGTAGGCATTGTCGCCCACGACCTTGATGACCTCGGCCATCATCTTGGTATCCCCGCAGTAAACGTGACAGATTTCGTTCTGGCCGACAGGGCCGTCCGCCTTCACGATCACGATGTTCGAGATGATACCGTTTACTCGTCCTGTTGTTTTCATTATCTGTTTTATTGTTTATTGATCAAATCCCTGCCGTCCAGACTGGTCATCAGGCGGTGCAGCATTTCGCGCCCCTGCTTGTCGTCCAAACGGGTCCAGCGCGCCACGATGTTCACCTTCACCAGGTAAGCCAGCAGCGCGTTGATGTCGAAATAATCGAAAGTGGAAAGCTCCTCGGCCTGGTTCCAGCGGATCGCGTCGATCTTGCGCTCCTTCTCCACCAGGTTGGTTTCGTCGTTCACGGCAGCGATCACCGCCTCCAGATAGGGGACATCGCCCCGCAAGCCGAAATCGGCGGCCGACGAGCGTTTGAGCTGCTGCGAAGTTTCATCCCCGCCCACGACAGACTGCTCGGCCGAACGTCCCGTAACGCGGGCTACGACGGCGGCAGAGATGTTGCGCAGGTTGCGGTCGAAATCGGCCCACTGGCGCAGGAAACGGCTTTTGGAGTGGGCGCACTCGTCGTAGTAGGCCGAGAAAAGAGCGTTCTCGAACGATCGGTCGGTGTCGATCCCGTCCTCGTTGTCGGCATCTTCATCGACGATGGCCGAATAGGAACGGACCACGGTCGCCATACGCGCCGGAAGCCGGTCGGGGTTCTTGGTCTGCTCCTCGATCTCTTCCCGCGAGAGGTTGCCCAGCGGGTTGTGCGCCGTGCGTCCCTTGCGGAAATTAACCAGGTTCTCGCAGTCGTAGTAACCGTAAAGCAGGCGCACGCAACGTGCGTCGCGGGCGGAAACCCCTTCGAGAATCTCCTCGATGATCGCCCGGGCGTTGAAGCCCTTGGTATCGGCATCGAGCGAATACTCCCGCAATCCGGCTACCAAACAGTAGTAATTCTTGTCGAACATGGCGCCCGGCTTAAGCGTTATACAGCATTTTATAGACCTTGTCGCGCAGGTACTCCTTCAACAGAGCGTCGAAATCCTGGTCCGAAAACGAAATGTAGTAGCCGCCGTCTTTGGCACCCACCTTGAATCCCGTCCTGACCTCCTTCGAATAACCCACCTCGACGCCTGCGGCCAGCAGCTCCTTCGCAGCGGCTTCGAACGTCGCTTCGAACGCCTTCTGTTCCGCCTCCGGCAGCAGGGCCTTCAACTGGTTCTTCGACGAATCGGCGCCGCTCCAGTTCTTGGCGACGGTAAGCAGCATCTGCTTTACGAATTCGGGATCGAGCGTCGCGGCTTTCACGGCGGGAGCGGTGCTCTTGGCGATAATCATGGAGCTGATCTCGGCTTTGATCTTCGAGAGGGCCTGCTTGCCCGCGAGCGAAATCTCGGTCATCGCGTTCTTCTCCACGTCCTGTGCTTTGGTATTGGCTTCGGCGAGGATCTTCGCAGCCTGCGCCTCGGCCTCCTTCACGATCTTGGCCGCATTGGTCTTCGCTTCGGCCACCAGACGTTCCGCCTCGGCACGGCCTTTCTCCAGTCCCTCGTCGTAGAGCTTCTGGGTTAACTGTTGAAGTTTGTTTTCCATAAGAATTTATGTTTATTATATTTGAATTTCTTATTCGTCACTCCATGACCTCGCGTCACGGATTCCGGGATGCAGCCCGGCCCCGCACCGACCCCGCCGACCGAAACGCACGGCATACAGCACCGCTTTCCCCGCCGGCAAATCCGACCGCAGGCATTCGATCCGGGATCACCGGAATCTTTCTCTTCCTCACCTCCATCCGAGACTCGATCGCAAGCGATCTCTCCCCGACTCCGACCGGAAACATCGGAACTGTTCCCGAAATCACACTCCTCCGAATTAGTTCCTACAAATATATAAAATCCATTTTAACCCACGCATATTCGGCGCATTTTTTTTCGGATCGAACCATAAAAAAATCGTTTGGGACAACCAACGTCTTCATCTTGAAAAAAGCTCCCTCCGAATGAAAATCCGAAGGGAGCAATGGCTTATTCAAAATTCATCGCCCTGATGTTCGGGACGCAGCAGATCGGTGACTACCTTTACGGGCGAAAAAGTCGTGATGGGGACTTCGACGAAGACCGTATTCCACCGGGCCATGGCACCGTTCCAAAGACCGGGCAGTTCCTGCGCGAGCAACTCGCGTCCGCCGTCCGACTTGCGGGAGATAAAACCCGTAGCGGGATCGACGAACTCCTGCAGATCGAAACGACCTCCTTTCGAGGTACGGAAGCTGCAAACCAGATCCACCGGATTGAAATGGGTTGCCAAGCGCATCAATTCCCGCTTTTCGGGAGCGATCTGGTTCGATTCGGCGATCTGGAGCGTCTCCAACCCGTCGGCCCCGGTCACCCAGAAGGGGCCGCCGCCCGGTTCGCCTTCGTTGCGCACCATGCCGCACACCCGGATCGGGCGGTCGAGCACCTGCCTCAAAAGAGCCGTGCCGTAATCCTTGGGCAGTTTCACGCAGAGTTCATTCTCGATGAACGCGGCGATGGGCTCCAACTCGGCACCCGGCACTTCGAGGGCCATGAGGTATTCAAAAATCCGCTCCTGCAATGCGAGCAACACTCCGGCCAGCGCTTTTTTATAAAGCACCGTATCGCCCCGCCGGGCATCGGTAGTAACATTGTCGATATTTTTAACGAAGACTATGTCCGCATCGATCTTTCCGAGGTTCCCGATCAGCGCCCCGTGTCCCGCAGGACGGAAGAGCAGCCGCCCGTCTGCCCGTCGGAAAGGCGTACAGTCGGGATTCACGGCCAGCGTGTCGGTCGAAGGGTCCTGCACGGAGAAGGAGATGCGATACTTGACCCCGAAACGGGATTCGTAACCCGGTATCTTTTCGGCCAGCAACGCTTCGAAACGGGTCAGATGCTCGGGCGAGACGGTAAAGTGAATCTTCACCTCGCCCCCGGCGGCGGCGTACTGCGCCCCTTCGACCAGATGCTCTTCGACGGCTTTGCGCACCTCATCCCCATAGCGGTGGAACGACACCAGTCCCTTCGGGGTTTCCCCGTAACGGAGCCCTTCGGCGACGATATTTTCGCCCGTCCGCAGCTCGTCGGCATCGTCACCGACGATCGTCCGCAGCTCGGGCCAGAAGGCGAAGCGGCGGCGGTTGGCCAGCAACTCCCCGACTACAGCCGTACGGCGCCCCTCGCGGACGAACTCGAACAAATCCTTGAACATACGGGTCGCGGCGCCCGAAGCGGGCACGAATTTCACCACCCGCAAAGACTCCTTCGCACGGTCGTAACGGGCCGCCGCCTGCTCGATCCCGGCAGCATCCAGCACCCGAATACCGTCGCCGCACGAAGCGGCCCGCGTCACGGGAAGAAAGGGAAAACCTTCCCGAAAATTCTTCAACTGGGTTTCGAGAGCCGCCGGCGTCAGGCCGTGCTCCTCCATTTGCACAAAATCCTCTTTCGTAAACATATCGGAAACCGTTTATCAGTCACATTCATTCTCTTTCAGCAAGATCGGCGCCACATCGACCGACGCCCGACGAAGCGGGCGATAAAAAACAGCGACTCCGCCCGTTTTTCTCTTCACGCACACGGCGCCCTACCCGCCTGTTACAAAAAGCTCCCTTCTCACTCGCATAGATCGAAACCGTTGAACGATCGTTCTCCTTGCCCGACACAACGCCCCACATCACTCGACCGAAAACGGCGAATTGCGAGCCCCTTTCTCTCCGCCGGGCAAAAAAGCCGTCCTCTCCTGCCTCACTCATCGGAAACATCGAACTACATTCTCTGTTTTCTACGCCCGGCAGAACGAGTGAAGTCGTTCTGCCCTCGCTTGTCGAAAACATTCAAATTAACGAAATAATTCCTAACTTTGCAAATATGATACGAGAATTTAACAATCCCGAACTCGCCCCGCGCAACAGTTTTCACGTGGCGCAACGAGCGGCACGCCTCATCGAGTTCGACCGGACGGAAGATTTGCAGGAACTCTTCGAGAAAGGGATGCCTGATCCGTGGTACGTCCTCGGCGGAGGCAACAACGTCCTCTTCACGCAGGACTATCCCGGCACACTGCTGACCCCTGTGGCACAAGGTATCCGCATCGTGGACGAACAGCCGGACTGCGTGACGATCGAAGCCGACGCGGGCGTCGAGTGGGACGACCTGGTCGAATGGGCCGTGCAGCACGAACTGTGGGGATTGGAGAATCTCGCGCTCATCCCCGGCAAAGTCGGGGCCGCACCCGTCCAGAACATCGGAGCCTACGGTTGCGAAGCCAAGGATGCGATCCGAAGCGTCGAGATGTTCTGCACAGAGACCTTCAACACGCTCGTCCTGAACAGAGAACACTGCGCGTTCGGGTACCGGGACAGCGTCTTCAAACGCTCCCTGCGGGGACGTGTAATCATCACTTCGGTCCGCTTTGCGTTGAGCCGCACGCCCCGACCCCGCCTCGAATACGGGGACCTGGCCGCAGAGGTCGAAGCGCGGGGAGGCATCACGCTGCGCAACATCCGCGAGGCCGTTTGTGCGATCCGCCGGGCCAAGCTGCCCGACCCTGCGGTGACGGGCAACGCCGGGAGCTTCTTCAAGAATCCGGTCGTCGGCCGCGAGGAGGCCGAACGCTTGTCGGCACTTTATCCCGATATGCCGCACTATCCGGCAGCCGACCCTTCGCAAGTCAAGCTGGCCGCAGGCTGGCTGATCGACCGCGCCGGACTGAAAGGCCACAGCGAAGGACGCGTGGGGATCCACCCCCGGCAGGCGCTGGTGATTATCAACCTCGGAGGCGCTACGGGTACGGAGATCGTCGCTTTCGCCCGCAAAGTGCAGGAACAGGTAAAGAAACGCTTCGGCGTGGAGATCGAACCCGAAGTCAATATATTATAAAACCGACAAGGCACTGCCTATGAACCTACTGGACAATTTCCAACGCTACATCCGCCGCAACGAGCTGGCAGCTCCGGAGGATTTCATCCTGCTGACCGTTTCGGGCGGCGTGGACTCGATGGTCATGCTCTCGCTCTTCGTGCGAAGCGGCTATCGCGTCGGCGTGGCCCACTGCAATTTCCAGTTGCGGGGCGTGGAGAGCGAAGAGGACGAGGAACTCGTACGCCGCGAGGCGGAGAAGTACGGCGTGCCCTGGTACAACAAACGCTTCGACACCAAAGGCGAGATGGAGCGCACGGGCGAATCGATGGAAATGGCCGCACGGCGGCTGCGCTACGCCTGGTTCGACGAATTGAGCCGCGAGCACGGTTACACGGTGGTAGCCATCGCCCACCACATCGACGACTCGATCGAAACCTTCTTCATCAACCTGTTGCGCGGCACCGGCCTGCGGGGTCTGACGGGGATCACCACCCATGCCGGGAAGCTGATCCGCCCGCTGATGTTCGCTTCGCGCAAGGACATCCTCGAATACGCCGTAGCACAACACATTCCCTACCGGGAAGATTCGTCGAACCGCTCGACCAAATACCTGCGCAACAAGATCCGCCTGGGACTCGTACCCCGCATCAAGGAGATCAGCCCCAAGTTCACCGACCTGATGCGTCAGAACATCGGCCGTCTGACCGACGCGCAGCTCTTCATCAACCACGGCATCCAGCGCATCCGCGAAGAGGTCATCACCACCGAAAACGGGATCGACACGATCCACATCGACCGTATCGACCGGGCTTTCCCGCTGAATTTCGTAATCTTCGAACTGCTCAACTCGACCTATTCGTTCAAAGGCGACGTGTCGGACGCCCTGGTCAGGGCGCTGGAACAGAACTCCGGCACGGGCAAGCGGTTCTACTCCAAATCCCACGTGGCGTACATCGACCGGGGACGGATTATGGTAACCCCGATCCCGGCGGACGACCCCTGCCAGGTGCAGGTCGAGGCGGGCGCCCCGCGCTGCTACTGCGGCAACTCGGTGCTCTACTTCGAGCTGCGCGACATCGACGATATCCAGGGCTTCGGCGTACCCGAACACATCGCCCAGGTGGATGCCGACAAACTCAAATACCCGCTCACGGTGCGCCGCTGGCAGGAGGGGGACTGGTTCATTCCCTACGGCATGTCCGGCCGCAAGAAGGTCAGCGACTACCTGATCGACCATAAAGTCCCGCTGCCGGAGAAGGCACGGCAGTTCGTACTGCTTTCCGGGGATG
>ULVI01100616.1_pt1 | contig 14056 bp, 10 predicted proteins | sample 1959331 | NCBI WGS metagenome assembly ULVI01 (sample SAMEA4835782, study PRJEB28245) | human gut metagenome | biome: gut microbiome; material: fecal sample | place: Denmark | collected 2008 | reverse complement strand
GCCCAATTAACAACCGTCAGGGAATTGTAATTGATGGTGAAGGCTCAAAGGTCGTTTGTAAAGACTAATTTGGAAATTCCGGTTTGTCGAACTGAATCAATATCCATAGCAGCCATGCGCTACGGTGTGTGGCTGCTTATGTTTGCAGAAGGAACAGACGCAAATCGGCAGTCGATGAAGTGCCATCAGCTGCCGGTTTTGCATGGGCAATACCGCACAACTCGGCGGCGCGTCGGGTGATGCCTTTTCCGCCATCAGCCAATCGCGAAATGGGTGCAGGGACAAATGAAACGGGACGAAGTCCCCTGCTGTTCTTTTGCTGCACAGACGTTGACGAAGGGACGGACTTCGTGCTATCATAAACGCTGTGTTCCGACTTTTTCGACAAGAAGGCATCAATGACGATGAATCGTAAACTCTTTGCGAAGGGCTTCCGGCATGGAATCCCGATTGGGCTGGGCTACCTATCCGTCGCGTTCACGTTCGGCATGAAGGCAGTCGCGGATGGCTTGTCGCCGCTCGAAGCGCTGCTGATTTCCATGACGAACGTCACCAGTGCGGGACAGTTCGCCGGGCTGCCGCTGATTCTCGCACAGGCGTCGTACCTCGAAGTCGCGCTGACGCAGCTGATTATCAACCTCCGCTATGCGCTGATGAGTCTGTCCATCTCCCAGAAGATGGATTCGGATATGAACACACCGCGCCGCCTGTTCTTCTCTTTCATGAATACGGACGAGATATTCGCTGTCGCATCCAGTCAGCCGGGGAAGGTCAGTCACTGGTATTTGTATGGGTTGATGACCGCGCCGTACCTCGGCTGGTCGGTCGGTACGATTCTGGGCGCGGTCGCGGGCACGCTGCTGCCGGTTTTCCTCCGCAATGCGCTCGGTATCGCGATTTTCGGCATGTTCCTCGCCATCATCCTGCCGCCCGCGCGCAAGGAGAAGCCCGTGCGCATCGTCGTGCTGATGGCTATCGCGATGAGCCTGTGCTTCCGCTATGTGCCGATGCTCTCGCAGGTGTCCAGCGGGTTTGTCATCATCATCTGTGCTATTGCCGCCTCGGCGCTGGGCGCGTGGCTCTTCCCCGTGCGGGAGGAAGAAACGAAAGCGGGTGATGCGCAATGACGGCAAATTTTCCGATTTACCTGCTTGTGATGGCGGGTGTGACGTATCTGATTCGGATGCTGCCGCTGACGATTTTCCGCAAGGAAATCAAATCAACGTTCATCAAGTCGTTCCTGCACTATGTGCCGTTCGCGGTGCTGGGGGCAATGACGATTCCCGACGTATTGTATTCCACGGGGGATATGCGCACGGCGGCGGTTGGTTTGGTGGTAGCGGTGTTCCTCGCATGGAAGGGGAAGAGCCTGCTGACGGTGGCGCTTGCGGCGTGTGCGGCGGTGCTGGCGGCGCAGGGGATTCTGCTGCTGTTCTGATGATCATTGCAACGAAAAAGGGGATTGTGTCCGAAATCATGGACGCAATCCCCTTGATTTTTATTCCAGACTGCCCAGCAGCGTCGGCAGAATCGCCGTGACGGTCTGCTCCGCCGCGGCACAGCCTGTCAGGTAAACCATGCACCCTGCGATAAGCGCCGCCACGACGGTCAGGGCAATCAGCAGCGCACGCCGGACGTGGTGCGGCTTCGTTATGATTGCCCGCTGCTCTGCGCGTTCGGGTCGAAGAGGCTCATCAGGTGGGCGCTGCTGCTTTCGAGGGTTGCCATGGCGCTCTTGATGGCGGACAGGTCATCCGCCGTCATTTTGTCGGGCTTGGCGCGCCCAATCAGATGGCGAAGGGCAGCCTCGTCGTCCTTGACGCGCTTCTTCTCGTCTTTGTCCAGCTGCTTGCTGCACTGGTTCAAGGCAGCGCCTACCTGCGCCAAAAGGTGCTGCGCCTGATTGATGGTGTCCATCAGGTCGCGGCGGAAAGCGTCCTGCGCGGCGTATTGCTCCGCATCGCGAATCGCCTGCTGAATTTCATCCTCGCTCATTTTGTTGTCGGCGGTGATGGTGATGGATTGGGCGCGTCCAGTGTCCTGGTCGCGCGCGGAGACGGTCAGGATGCCGTTGGTGTCAATATCGAACGTGACCTCAATTTTCGGTACGCCTGCCATTGCGCGGCGGATGCCCTTCAGGCGGAATTTGCCGATGCTCTTGTTGTCCCGCGCCATCGGGCGCTCACCCTGCAGGACGTTGATTTCTACCGACGACTGGAACATGCCCGCTGTGGTGAACACTTGCTGATAGTGCACAGGCAGGGTGGAGTTGCGCTCGATGACGCGGGTCGCGACGCCGCCGACCGTCTCAATTGCCAGCGAAAGCGGGGTCACGTCCAGCAGCAGCAAGCCCGTGGAGTTTGTCAGCGTCGTGTGTTCATTCAGCGTGTCGCCCTGAATCGCCGCGCCCTGCGCTACGCATTCGTCGGGGTTGATGCTCTTGCTCGGCATGATGCCGGTCAGCTGGCGCACCTTCTCCTGCACAGCGGGAATGCGCGTCGAACCGCCGACCAGCAGCACCTTGCCCAGCTCGCTGGCGGCAATGCCTGCGTCGCTGAGGGCGCTGCGGACAGGACCTTCCGTCCGCGCAACCAAATCCGCCGTCAATTCATTGAACTTCGCGCGGGTCAGCGTCTGCTCCAAATGCACCGCCTGACCGCCGACTGTGCTGATGAACGGCAGGCTGATGGTGGTCATCTCGGTGGCGGACAGCTCCTTTTTCGCCTGCTCGGCGGCTTCCTTCACGCGCACCATGGCCGCCAAATCGCGGTGAAGGTCAGCGTGATGTTCCCGCTGGAAAGCATCGCAGACGAAATTCACGATGCGCTCGTCGAAGTCATCGCCGCCGAGGTGGTTGTCGCCGCACGTCGCCAGCACTTCGATAACGCCCTCGCCAATCTCGATGATGGATACGTCAAATGTGCCGCCGCCAAGGTCGTAGACCATGATTTTCTGCGGTGCGCCGTTGTTCAGCCCGTAGGCGAGGGCGGCGCTGGTCGGCTCGTTGATGATGCGGCGGACGTTCAAGCCCGCAATGCGCCCCGCGTCCTTCGTCGCTTGACGCTGGATGTCCCCGAAATACGCTGGGACGGTAATCACCGCGTCGGTGACGGGTTCGCCGAGATAACTTTCCGCGTCCTGCTTCAGCTTGCGAAGAATCATGGCGCTGATTTCCTGCGGCGTATAGCTTTTCCCGGCGATGGTCTTGCGCCAGTCCGTGCCCATATGGCGCTTGACGGACGCAATCGTGCGGTCGGCGTTGACTGCTGCCTGACGCTTCGCCGCGCTGCCGATGAGCCGCTCGCCGCTGTCGGTGAATGCCACGACGGACGGCGTTGTGCGCTCGCCCTTATCGTTCGGAATGATGGTTGCGCTGCCGCCCTCAACCACGGCGACGCAGCTGTTGGTGGTACCCAAGTCGATACCGATGATTTTGCCCATAAAGTTACACTTTCTCAAGGAAACTGATTCCTTGACCTTTTGCGCGATTCAGTTGCGCGCATTGCATACAGTTTTTTTGTGTTGCGCAGGGGTTTCGCGCCTGCGGGCGCGACAAGGGGGCTTTGCGGTCGCCCCCTTGACCCCTTCGCCCTCGCCCTCCGGTTGTTACTATATGGTAGTGTTTATTGGGAGGAAAAAAGGTACACAAACTAAAAAACTTCCAATAAAAACCAATAAACATGGGTGCACACCGAAGGTTTCCAAAGGGCGATCGGAAAGCCCTTTGGTCGCCTCCGCAGAGGCGAACCCCCTGCAACAAAACAAATCAAGCAGCATAGGAAAATTCCGCCGAGTTAAGGGGCTTGGCAGCACCTTAGCACCGGCAGCAAAGCGGACAGAACATCTGCAAAAAGCACAAACTCATGCACAGCTTCGACGGATCCATTGCCCAAGTGTTGTACCCGGACGCATTCGTTTGATACGTCTGCCCTGCCTGCTGATACTGCCGCAAAAGCGCCTGATACGTCGCATTGTTCGGGCTGAGCTGCACCGCGCGCTTCATGTGTTCCAGCGCCTGAATCTGATTTCCCGCGCCGTGGTTCGCCACGCCGGACAGGTAGTACCAGCGCGCATTCCGCCCCGTGCTGGGGACGTTCTGCAAAATGGAACACGCCGACGCGTAACGTCCGGCGAGAATATCGCGGATGGCAGCGCGAACCGGCTCGGAATCGCCCGCCTGCTCCTGCGGTGGGTTTCCCTGCGTCTGATAGCCGCCGTAGCTGCCGTAGCCGAATCCGCCGAAGAAGTCGCTGAACGGGTCATAGCCGCCCTGCTGACCATACGGATTGCCTTGCTGCTGTCCGCCGTAGGAATTGCCGCCGTAAGAGCCGTACGGGTTGCCGCCGTAACTGCTGCCGCCATACGGATTCCCGCCATACGGATTCTGCTGCTGCTGGCGGTTGGCGTACTTCTCCGGGTTCATCAGCATGTCGTAGGCTTCGTTGAGTTCGTTCATCTTTTTCGCCGCGTCGGGGTCGTTCGGATGCAAATCCGGATGACACTCCTTGGCTTTGCGGCGATACGCGCGCTTGATTTCATCTTGGCTGGCGGTTTCGGATACACCCAGCACTTTCCGCGGGTCTGTGACCATGCTCGTCAGCCTCCTTTCACCGGGGAATCGTCCCCATTCTCTTTGGTTGTGTTGCCGCTGTGCTTCTTCTGCTTTTCGGCGCGGCGGTGGAGGGACTCGTTGTAGCTCTGCCAGACACCCTCGTAAAGGATGTTGCGCAGAATATCCGCATCGGAGACGATAGGCAGCGACTCAAACGCCGCTGAAGCGTCGCCAAGCAGCAGCGTCAGCACGTCGCGCATATCCTCTGGCTGACGCCCCATCAGCAGCACGGGATTGTAGCTGTGCTTGCGCGTGTCGGCATCGTAATCACAGGCGGCGTCCACCATGTAGATGAACCGCCCCAGCGACGCACCAAACAGCCGCAGTGTGCGCGACCAGTAATCCTCCTCGCGCACGAACAGCGATGCCATCAGCGCCCCGAAGCAGTTTGCCGCCGCATCGGGGGAATCGCTGTGCGCCGCTTCCACCTCGCTCAGCGCCCGAAGGTTCTTCTCCAAATCGGCGCACTGGCGGGGATAATCCGCGCTGACCGCCTCGTAACGCTTTTTCAGCAGCTGCGCGGTCAGCCCGCCCGGCAGGGAGCGGTCGTCCTGCCAGTCGTCCAGCGCCTTGAAATACGCCAGCGCGATGGTCATATCGGCAGCGTAATCCGTCATCGACGTGCGGACGAAATCGTGCGCTTCCTTCGGGTGCGGCAGACAGCGCATCTGCCCGTGCGCTTCCGCCGGCTCATAGAGCGCGGAGAGGAAAATCGCCAGAAACGTCATGTCGTAGGTGAGCGTCATGCGGCCGCGGAAGCCGTGGCGGTCGCCCAGTGATTGGCATAATCCGCAGTACCATGCCCGATAGCGTTTTTTCTGCGCCTCATCGAGCGATTCCAGACAGGGTCTGACATAGCCGAACATTGTTTACGCCCTTTCGTCGAACTTGTGCTGGCATTTGGGGCAGGTGACGTGCTTTTCGCCGCAGCCGCGCTTGAGGCGCAGGCGTGTTTTGCACTGCGGGCAGCGGAAATACTTGTAGGTCTTTATGCCCCTGAGCCGCAGGAAAAACTGCCGGATTTCCGTCTGCGCGTGTCCCGTCTTGTCCATGAACTGGCGATTTTCCTCCTGCCGCTTGGCGACGTTGCGGCTCAGCATCCGCCACAGAGCATACACATAGCACAGCATGGACAGGAAACTCGCCAGCGGCAGGCGGAACAGCGAAAGCAAACTGAAAACGATAGCGGCGACGAGTGCCGTGAAGCCGAGATTATCCGGACCGTTGCGCCCCTGCATCCAGTTCGCGAGGGCGTTCTGCATCTTCGAGAAAAAGGACATCGGTGATTTCCTCCTTTGCTTTCGGAGCATAGTATACACCCCGAATTTGAGCCTAATGTGAACAAATGAAGAAGAAACCGCAACAAATTCGGCGGATACCCGCATTTTTGCAATTTTCGGATTCACCTGCGCCCGCTGCCTGCGTCTTGGCGCATTTTCATCCGAAAATCGCATGGTTTCAACCTATAAGGAATTCTGCGCCGATTGAAAAAAACCCTTCTTTGTGGTATGATAATTGCATGAGAGTTTCATGAGAAAATGAATGCGAGGTGCGTTGACGGTGCTGCTGCGGAAGGGGCTGTTCTTTGCGGATGGCCATTTTGGGGAAAATCTGTGTGTCAGGGTGGAGACCGGGCGCGTGACAGCGATGGGCGAGGACTTAGCGCCGTTGGCTGGCGAAGCTGTGATAGATCTGCAGGGGGATTTTGTCCTGCCGGGGTTTGTCGATGCACACATCCACGCCTTCCGCGGGCATGACACGATGCAGGGCGAGGACGCGATTCGCCAGATGGCACGGGAGTTGTATCAGGAGGGCGTTGCGGCGTTCCTGCCGACGACCATGTCCGCCAGCGTGGAGGATACGCGCCGGGTGATTGCCGCTGCCCGCCGCGTGATGGATACGCCGGAGCAGCGCGCAGCACGGGTGCTGGGGGCGCATATGGAAGCGCCGTTCCTATCGCCGGAGAAGGCAGGGGCGCAGCGGAAGGAGTTCTTTCTGCATCCGAGCTGGGAGGCATTCCTTGACCTGACAGGTGGCGACATTCAGGCAGTGCGCGTCATCACGATGGCGCCGGAGCTGCCCGGCGCGGAAGCATTCATCCGCAAGGCGGCGGAGAGCGGTATCCACGTTTCCATTGGTCACACGGCAGCGACCGACGAACAGGTGCATCAGGCGGCGGAATGGGGCGCGACCCGCGTCACCCACACCTACAACGCACAGACGCCGTTCACGCACCGTGCACCCGGCGTTCCCGGCGCAGCATTGACGGATGACCGCCTGTTTGCGGAGTTCATTGGCGACGGCGTTCACCTGCACGATGACGCGGTGAAGGTGCTTCTGCGCTGCAAGGGGGCGGACAAAGCCGTTGCGATTACGGACAGCATGGAAGCAGCGGGCTTGCCGGACGGCGAATACGCCTTAGGCGGGCAAGCGGTCACGGTGCGCGGACACGAGGCGCGTTTGCATGACGGCACGCTGGCAGGCTCGGTGCTGCTGATGCGGCAGGCGTTCCAGAACCTGATGCTGCGCTACGGGCAGACACCGGAAGCGGCTGTGCGCATTTGCACGGAGAATCCCGCGCGTTCGATTGGCGCGTCAGGCTTCGGGACGATTTGCGTTGGGGCAGACGCGCCCCTCACAAGGTGGGGGAAGGATTTCGCTTGGAAGGGAATCCTTGGGTGAAGGAACTTTTGGGTTTTGGCATACTTGTCTTTCTTTTCCTGGCTGAATTTGATTGGAACAGGGGGAATCGCCTCTGCGGAGACGAAATCCCAGCGAAACACGCGGAAACTGCATGAAGAAGTCACCAACTCAATCGCGCGAAAGGGTCAAGGGGCAATGCCCCTTGCGGAGTCCAGAGGCAGCGCCTCTGGCTTGAAAGGAGGCTGCAACACCCATGATGAAAATCGACTTGAGCGGACAGTGGCAGGTGAAGCTGGACGCGGAAAAACAGGAGACCATGCCGCAAGCGTACCCGGAGACGATGACGCTGCCGGGGACGACATCGGCGGCGGGGCTTGGAATGCCGAATCCCGCCAAGGAAACGGGCTGCCTGACCGACGCGTATCGCTTCGAAGGCGCGGTGTGGTTCATGCGCACGTTCACCGCGGGCGACTGGACGGGCGAGCAGACGATGCTCACGCTGGAACGCACCCGCAAAACCACCGTCTACCTCGACGGTCGCCCCATCGGGCATCAGGAGAGCCTCTGCACGCCGCACCGCTACTTCCTGCCGCCTGTGCACGCTGGCGAGCATACCCTTGTCATCCGCGTGGATAATACCGATTATCCCACGCGCGGCGGGCATTTGACCAGCCCGGACACGCAGAGCAACTGGAACGGCATCACCGGCGAAATCAGCCTGACTGTCGCCCATACACTGCTGACGGATTTGACCGTACGCCCAGACTTGCGGCGCGGCTGCCTGCGCGTGCATGGGCATATCATCGGCGCGCCCGACGGTGTGGCGGGCATCGTGCTGCCGGGGCAAATGGAGCATCTGCTGCCGTACCGCCGGGGCGTGCTGGACGGGGAATGCCCGCTCAAGGGCAATGAAGCCTTCTGGGACGAAGCGCACCCCGAAATCCACACCATCTCCATTGACCTCGACGGCGATGTGTATGAAACGACATTCGGCTTGCGCGACGTGCGGACGGTCGGGCGGCGGCTGCTCATCAACGGGCGCGAAACCTTCCTGCGCGGCAAAGTTGATAATCTGCTGTACCCCAAAACCGGGTACACGCCAACTGACGTCGCGTCGTGGATGACGATTTTGGGCATTGCGAAGGAGTACGGCATCAACCATTACCGCTACCACACAGCCTGCCCGCCGGATGCGGCGTTCACGGCGGCGGATCTGCTTGGCGTGTATATGGCGCCGGAGCTGCCGTTCTGGGGGACGGTGGCGGAAGAAGGCGAAGAAGGCTACGACGAGCGCGAACGCGACTTCCTCTTCCAAGAGGGCTTCCGTATCCTGCGCGAATACGGGCATCATCCGTCGTTCCTGTGGCTTTCGCTGGGCAATGAGCTGTGGGGCAGCAAGGACGTGCTGAACCGCATGATGCGCGCCTACCGCGAGGCGGACGACACCAAGCTGTACAGCAGCGGCGCGAACAACTACCAGTTTGTACCGGACGTGCTGGACGAGGAAAATGTGTTCGTCGGCGTCAGGCTGGGGCGCGAACGGCTGATTCGCGGCAGTTACGCCATGTGTGACGCACCGCAGGGCATCGTGCAGACGACCGCGCCGGAGTCCGTCAGCAATTATGATGCCAGCATCGTTCCGGAAACGCTGGGGCAGTCGGGTGAAGCCGGCAAGGTGCAGATTCAGTATGGCACGGGCGTGAAGGAAGTGGACGCGCAGTCCGCGGACGCCCTCATCCCGGATGTGCCCGTCATCAGCCACGAGGTCGGGCAGTATGTGTTCTATCCTGATTTCTCGGAGATTTCGCGTTACACAGGGCCGCTGAAGCCGCGCAACATCGAAGCCATGCGCGAGAATTTGGAACGGGCGGGGCTGTACGGCGAGCATGAAGCCTTCTTCCGGCAGACGGGGCATCTGGCGGTGGAATGCTACAAGCGGGAAATCGAGACGCTGCTGCGGTCGCGGGAGGTGTCCGGTTTCCAGCTGCTGGACTTGCAGGACTACACCGGGCAGGGGACGGCGCTTGTCGGCGTGCTGAACGCAATGATGGAGAACAAGGGACTGATTTCCGCCGAGGAGTGGCGCGAGTTCTGCGCCGGAACGGTCGTGCTGGGCGAATTTGCGTCGTTCACGGGCATGATGGGCGAGGATATCCGTTTTGATGTGCAAATCAGCGAATGCGACCCGGAGAAGCAGCATACCTGCATCCGCTGCACCCTCATGGACGGTGAGCGCGAATTGTACGCTTGCGACGTGACGCCGGGTGCGCGGCATGGACGGCTGACGGACGCAGTGTCCGTCACGTTCCCGGCGGAGTGCTATCGGGACACCATGCAGGAGAGCATCATGCGCTTGACCGTCGTGCTGACACTGGCGGACGGCACGCGCAATCATTACCCGATTTGGCTGATTCCGCAGGTTGACATCCGCATTACCCGCGAGGGCATCGAGAAGGACGGGCGGATGGTGGCGTTTGTATCCGCAGAAGAGAAGGCGGACGGTGCGGCGATTGTTGTGCCGAGCGCGGAAGGGCAGCTTCCGGCGGAATACTGCACGGATTTCTGGTGCTACCCGATGTTCCGTTCAATCAGCGAGAGCATGGGCAAGCCTGTGCCGGTCGGGACGATGGGGCTGTCCATCGACACCGCGTCGCCGCTGCTGAAGCGGTTCGCACAGGAGGATTACACCACCCCCGCGTGGTACGCTATCCTGCAAACGGCGCATGTGCAGCGCCTTCCGGCGGACATTCACCCCGCGGTGCAGATGATTGACAATACGGAACGCTGTGCGCGGCTGGGCATCCTCTATCAGCAGGAGGGCGTGTGGCACTTGACGGCGCGCTTGTGGGAAAAGCCAGATGACCCGGCGGTGCGCGCGCTGGCGTGGTCGCTGTGGGAGGCGCTGAAATGACGCTGATTTACCCCGCGACGGCGGATGCGTTCCGCTGCATTGCGGACGCTTGCCGCCACACCTGCTGCAAGGGCTGGGAAATCGACATTGACCCGGACACGCGGGCGAAGTATGCTGCCATGACGGGTGAAATCGGGCAGCGGCTGCGCGACGCGATTGCGGACACGCCGGACGGTGCTTCTTTCCGCCTGCGGGAGGATGAACGCTGCCCGATGCTGAACGACAGCGGCTTATGCGACATCATCACCGCTTGCGGCGAAGGGGCGCTGTGCCAAATCTGCGCCGACCATCCGCGCTACCGCAACGAGTTTTCGACATTCACCGAGGGCGGCTTCGGACTTTGCTGCGAAGCGGCGGCGGATTTGACCCTGCACTGGCCACAGCCGATGACGTGGCATACGCAGGGCGGCGGCACACGTCCGCAGGGGTCGCCGGAGGAAGAAGCGCTGCTGCAGGTGCGGGCGGCACTCATCCGCATCATGCAGGACAGGACACGCGGCATTCCTGCCCGGCTGAATGCCTTGTGTGAAGCGGTAGGCACGGTAATGCCAACGCGTACGGCAGCGGAATGGGCGGACTTCCTGCGGACGCTGGAGCGCCTTGATCCGACGTGGGACGCAGTGCTGGCGCGGCTGACGAATGCACCGGACGATTTACCGGATTTTTCCCCGCTGGCGGTGGAGCAGTTTACGGTGTACCTGCTGCATCGGCATGTGCCGGGGGCGCTGCTGGATGACGATCTGCCGGGACGGGTGCTGTTTTGTGCGGTATCGGGGATGCTGTTCCTGCGCCTGTCGACGCTGCTGGGCGAAAACGAAGCGGCGCGGATGTACTCATCAGAAATCGAATACTCGGAGGAAAACCTCTGCTCGTTTCTGGATGAGTTGGATGCAGCAGGGGACGAATAGTTTTCATCAAGCAAAAACAGGCATCTGAAGCATGTGCTTTCGCTTCGGATGCCTGTTTATACTATTTCCAGATTCACCCGCGCCATCTGCTTGCGCCTTTTCCCTTCTGGCGTCCGTTCATTCCACTTAGCGTAGCGCTGCTACGCTGCGTTTCATTCACGTTAGCCAGAATGAAAAATTCGCGGCGCATCTTGGCGCATTTTCATCTGGAAATAGTATTACATGTCAGCTTGCGCTGTATTTGTGCAGTGCACGGGTGATATCACCGTGAATCAGCACGCTGAGCCGGTCAATAATCGTCGTTGGGTCTTCCTTCATGCCCTCGCGAATCCAGTTCAGCATCAAGCCGACAAACGCGTATTTGTAGAAGTCGGCAATGAACGCCTTGTCACGGTCACTGACGGACAGCCCGACGGCTTTTTCCTCAACCACGCCAATCAGCAGGTCATACGTCAGCTGATAGAGATAGCGCTCCAAGTGCTCGCGGCTGATAGAGTGGTAGACGTTCAGGACGAACGTTTTGTTTTCCAAGACAAGATGGAAGATGTTCAGGAAGCCTTGCTGCCATGTGCTGTACGTCTTGTTGCCGGCCAGCGCGACGCTCGCATCCTCTTGACACGTCCACTCTACCAAGTCGTATATATCTGCAAAATGGTAGTAGAACGTCATCCGGCTGACACCGCAGTCCTCAGCAATATCGTTGATGGTGATTTTGCTCAGCGGCTTCGTTTGCAGGAGCTTTTTCAGGCTTTGCGCTAAGGCGCGTTTTGTGGTCTGCGACATGCTTCACCTCATTGATGCGGCGGGAGACGGCGGCGCTTTATTTCTTCGTCCAGTGCGCGCAAGGCGTTCCGCGAGTTAGGGAGTGCGGCAATTGCGGCGCGTATCTCGGTCAGCATGTAATCCGGTATGGCGCGGAGTGTTTCCGGCGCGTCGGCAATGTGTGCGGCAAGAAGCCGAAGCACCTCGGCATCATCCGGCGCATTGCCCATTTCATCTGCACCTTCGAATGAAGCATCGTTCAGATGGTCGTAAAGTTCGACCAGCAGTTCATCCATCGGCGTCATGTCCGCCTGCACATTAACGGGAATGCCCAATTGCTTGGCAATCGGTGTAATGAATGCCGTTGTGCGGTCATCCGCTGCCCAAAACTCACGGGGAAGACCGTGCTGCTGGAGCAGGGGAAGGAAATCAGCGGAGAAATGGGGAGCGTATTCGTCGATTTTGCGCGGCGGCGTGAGCGTCAGCATTTTGCCGCTGCCGGTATCGACAACACAGAGCAAATAAGGAAAATATGGCACTTGGGCTGGTTTGGTCTGAACAGGGGTGGGGGACATAAACACCGCCAGCGCCCACGGTGCACAGGGCTTCTTGCGCTTCTTCAGCCGCGCCAGCGCCAGTTCATCCTCAATTTTGCCCGCCGGGAGTGCCGGCGCGTCGGGCTTTTGCAGCGTGTAGGAATCCCAGCGATAGCCGTCGGGGGTCGCGGTCAGCAGGGGAATCGGGTGCGTGAATGGGTCGCCCTCAATCAGCCCCAAGGCAAGAGGCTCTTCTGTGCTGAGGCGACGCGATATTTCCAGCAAGGCATCCATTGCTTCCAATAGATGCTGCTGCTCGGTTTCGTCAGTCAGCGCCCACGGCATGCGCGATGGACGATAGCGATGGAAAACCGGAAAATTGTGCTGCCCGCGCAGGGAAATGCCGTGTGCTTTGGCGTAAGCGCGGACGGGCTTTGCCTCCTTCGCGAGGATTTCCTGCACATTCTCGAAGGATACCTGAATGCAGTCCTGCCCGAGCATACATTCCTCCGCTCGATGGCGCGGCAGAACGCGCATGTCTGTGGTCATGAGTTTGTCAAGCGCGTACAGACCGTCCGTGAGGGAATAAAGCGCCAGCGCCAGATGTGTGCCGTTGCGCCCCATGACGGAGCAGCACGCAATTTCACCATCAGAAAAGCGAACTGCAAAAATATGTGTATCAAACAAATGTTGCCATGGCTTTGCGGCACGGATGGCAAATGCGCGGTCAAACAGCACGTCTGTGTTCATCGTCGGGTGCCCTCCTACGTCATTTTCTTCAGTATACCATAAAAGCAGGGAACAGGCAAGAAGACGACGAAAAATGCAATACGATTTCCGGATGATACGATTTCCAGATTCACCTGCGCCATCTGCTTGCGCCGCAAATCTGGAAATCGTATAAAGAAACACAAAAAAATCCTCCGCTGTAAGAGCGAAGGATGATGCACCTCCGACGGGATTCGAACCCGTGTTTTCGCCTTGAGAGGGCGGCGTCCTAGGCCACTAGACAACGGAGGCAAACGCTGGGGAACTAGGATTTGAACCTAGACAATACGAGTCAGAGTCGTAGGTGCTGCCATTACACCATTCCCCATTGGCACTTCAACGATTGACTTGCGCCACTCGCTGACTGCGAAAATGATTATACCACGCTTTAACCCGCCTGTCAAGAGGGAAATTCACTTTTTTTCGCAATTTCTGCGTGCTTTTGCATGGAAACGCATCCGCGCGGATACAATACGCGGAAACAGGCGCATGGAGGTGCAAAAAGCGGATGAAAACGATGGTGGGCGACGGCAATTTGGCAGCGGCACAGGTGGCATACGCGCTCAGCGAAACGGCAGCGGTTTACCCGATTACGCCGTCTACGCCGATGGCAGAGAACTGTGACGAGTGGGCGCACATGGGCAAACGCAACGTGTTCGGGCAGAAAATGCGGCTGACGGAGATGCAGAGCGAGGGCGGCGCGGCGGGCGCGCTGCACGGGATGCTCTCGGCGGGAGCGTTGGCGACGACCTTCACCGCGTCGCAGGGGCTGCTGCTGATGCTGCCGGATATGTGCAAAATTTCGGGCGAGCTGCTGCCGGGGGTGATGCACGTCGCGGCGCGGGCGCTGGCGTACCACGCGCTGTCCATTTTCGGCGACCACAGCGATGTGATGGCGGTGCGCAGTGCGGGCTGG